>Ga0316208_1001744_pt1 | contig 19622 bp, 14 predicted proteins | sample 3monopyrite_MG_FD_204944 | JGI IMG/M metagenome (GOLD analysis project Ga0316208, IMG submission 204944) | Microbial mat bacterial communities from mineral coupon in-situ incubated in ocean water Damariscotta River, Maine, United States -... | ecosystem: Environmental > Aquatic > Marine >...
CCGGCTCCGGGCACCATTAGCTTGTTTTTTATCCCCCACACCAACAAGCCAACAGACAACTCGCTTACGAATTATTTGCTGGCAGCCGAGTCATTTTTCAATATGTTTAAGTCGCTTTTATTCACCTGGGCCTTGGTTTAGAGTGAGGTAAGTTTTAACCCTCTCTAAAGGATCATGGATGAACTTGCCTCGGAAGTTTCTTTTTCTGTTTTTTATCTGCTTCATAACACCTGCATTAAGCCTTGCCGGTATCAATATTCATCATAACCTCGATGTAAAACTCAATCCGGCTGATCATAGTATTGAGGTAAGTGATGAGCTTATCTTTCCAGGCGAATTTCGGGCTGGTTCAGAGGTGGTCATTTATCTGCATGAATCTTTAACGCTGGATCCAAAGCAGAATAATGCACAAGTAATTTCTCATGATAAGCGCTTCCCGGTACCTGTCAGGGCCTACCGTGTGTTTCTAGAAACAGGACACTCCTCGGTTGTTCTGCGCTATTCAGGGGTCCTGAATCATGAGCTGACAAACCAGGGGGGGGGATACGCAAGGGGGTTTAGTGAAGCTGCAGCGATGATTTCGGCTGAGGGCGTATTTTTGGCCGGGTCGTCTGTCTGGTATCCGTACATAGAGGCCGCGCATGTATCGTTTTCTATGGCGGTAAAATCACCTCAAGACTGGAAGGTGATTAGCCAGGGCAATCGCCTTAAGCAAACGAATAATAAGCAAGGTAATTCGGAGCAATGGCAAGAGCTTAATCCGCAAGAAGAGATATACCTCATCGCGGCACCATTTCATGAATATTCAAAAGCTGTTGGCAAGGTTGAGGCAATGGCCTTTCTCAGGCAGGCAGACGCCGCCCTGGCCAACCAATATCTTCAGGTCACGGCCCAATATATAGAGATGTATCGCAAGTTACTCGGGCCATACCCATATAATAAATTTGCCCTGGTGGAAAATTTCTGGGAGACGGGTTATGGCATGCCTTCATTTACGCTGTTGGGTCCCAAGGTCATTCGCATGCCGTTTATTCTGCATTCATCCTACCCGCATGAGATCCTGCACAACTGGTGGGGCAATGGTGTTTATGTCGATTATCAACAGGGCAACTGGGCTGAGGGGCTGACGTCCTATCTTGCCGATCATCTGATCCAGGAGCAACGCGGCAAGGCGGTGGTGTTTCGACGCAATATTTTGCAGAACTATGCCGATTTTGTTTCCGCCGGCCGTGATTTTCCATTGGCCGGCTTCACCTCCAGACATGGCTCTAGCAGCGAGGCTATCGGCTACGGTAAGTCGCAAATGTTTTTCCATATGCTACGCCAGCGTCTGGGTGACGAAGCCTTTATTACCGGTCTACGCCGTTTTTATCACCAATATCAGTTTAAACAAGCGGGCTTCGATGCCTTGTTGCAGGTGTTTCAAAATCTCGGTACTGATGATTTAAAGCCTTTATTTGAACAATGGGTTCAACGCAGCGGCGCGCCAGCCCTTCAACTGGATGATGTGGCCGTGGTAAAAAATGGAGACGCCTGGCAATTACGCGGGGTCTTGAAACAGGTTCAGGAGGGTGATGTCTACCAGCTGACCGTGCCCGTGGCGATTAGCCTTGAGGGGACAGATGAAGCCCATCAAACCAATCTGGTCTTATCGACTAGACAGCAGATTTTTTCGTTTGCGCTTGCAGTCAAACCAAGGCGGCTGGATATTGACCCTGAATTTGATTTGTTCCGCCGTGTTAGCCGGGCTGAGATTCCTCCAGCCCTGTCGCAAGCCTTTGGTGCAGAACATGTGCTTCTTGTATTGCCGTCCAGGGCCTCGTCAGAAACCAGAGCCGCCTATGAAGCTATGGCAAAGTCATGGGACAGTTCCCAATTCGCTAATCTTGAAGTGAAGTATGACAATGTCATGAACGCTCTGCCCGATGACCGCACGGTTTGGTTGCTAGGTAGCCAAAATCTGTTTGCCAATAAGGTTGTCGCTGCGCTTAGGGAGCAGGGTGTTGCTCGCCAAGGGGCGATGATCAGTCTGAAGGAGGAGACGTTTGAGCCTGCGCAGCAGAGCATCGTCCTGAATGCGCGCCGCCACCATGATAATAGACATGCCATGGTTTGGTTGGCCGCAGATCGTCCACAGGCGATCCCAGGGCTGGGACGCAAACTGCCTCACTATCGTAAATACAGTTATCTAGTGTTCGATGGCGATGGGCCCAGTATTGTGGTTAAGGGCCAATGGCCGGTGCTGGACTCGCCAATGAGTGTTGGTCTGGATGGGGCGGCGATTAAAATGGCAACATTAGCACCGCGCCCAGCCCTGGCACAGTTGCCCGCGGTGTTTGATTAAAATACACGATGCCGCCGATGTCCGTGCCCTGGCTACACCAGAGAAGGAGTATGTGGCGCCGACTGTTGGTGCTAATCGAGTAAGCTTTCATCGTCCCAGTGATATAGTTGAAACAGTCGATTTAGCTGGGATGGTCAACGTGGCCAGATCAAATTGGTAGCTAGATAGGGCTGTTACAGAATCAAAAGCTTGTATATTATTTTCATAAATTACCATAACATATTGTTATTTATATAAAATATTATTTATTCACAAAAGCTGTGGATAACTTTGTGGATTAGATCAAAAAATTGCCGTGGAACAGCACTGAAAACGGGCTACATGACAAATTGGTTAAAAAGTAAGCAATTTATAACCCATTGATTTTCAATAGCTAAAAATGACAACGTAGAGCATTCTTAAAATAAAGATAGACTTTATTACGTTTTTGTTAATATTTCATTTAATTGTGGGTAACTAGTTTTTTTGGTTAAAAGTTAGCTTTTAATGGTAACGATAAAAATTAATAAAGAACTGTAATGTATTGATTTATTTGTATTTTTATTGATTTTTCGTTTTAATGCATATTTAGACATGATTTATGTGGATTAAAATATAAAATTATCCGACCTATCTATGCATATTGGCTCATGCATCTGGGTATTTGCTTATTTTTTTGGGGGGGAGTTCAATTTGAGTAGGGATTATAATTTTGGTCCGGGCAAATCATTAGCATACCTATCTATTTTTATCTTGGCGCTTGTTCACTCATCGCTTAAGGCCGATGATTGTGTACCAGTGGGCAAGGTTTTACAGCCCAAAACGAACACCTGGATAAATACAGCCAAACTCATTCGTGCCAGTGCTGATGAACGTATCGTTTTACTTGGTGAGCACCATGATAATATGGAACATCACCGTTGGCAGCTGCAGATGATCACCGGTCTGCATACTTTAAATGAGGATATTGTGCTGGGGTTTGAGATGTTCCCGCGCAAGGTCCAGCCAGTGCTGGACCGGTGGGTAAACGGTGAACTGACCGAGCAGCAATTTCTCAAACAGGTCGACTGGACAACATACTGGAGCTTTGACGCCCGTCTATATATGCCCATGTTTCACTATGCGCGCATGAACAATATTCCAGTCTATGCCCTCAATATAGAGCGCTCACTGATTCGCCAGGTAGGTAAGGAGGGCTGGAAAAATATCAGTGTAGACCAGCGTGAAGGTATTTCAGATCCTGAGCCAGCCAGTGCAGGTTATCAGCAAATGTTGGCTGGTGTCTTTATGCAGCACGGTGAAAAACACTCACACCCACCTACTGAGGAGCTTGTAGCCAAGACAATGGCTATGTCAGGTTTTAAACGATTTGTTGAAAGCCAGCTGGTATGGGACAGGGCAATGGCCGAAGCGATTGCCAGTGGCGTTCGCGAGCATCCACAGGCGCAATATATAGCCGTGCTTGGTAGTGGTCATATGATGTATCGTTATGGCGTACCAGAGCAACTGGCAGCGCTTGGCTTGCCTAAAGCGAGCGTCATGATTCCCTGGGATAGGGAATTTGAGTGTGATTATATTCAAGCGGATTTTGCTGATGCGGTGATTGGTTTAAAATCAATTCGCCTTTCCAAGGCAGAAGAAAACGTCGATAAGCCACGTTTGGGGGTCTATCTTGAAGCCGCTGGCGGTGGAGTAATAATTGGAAAGGTGGTTGCTGATAGCATTGCTGAGCAACTTATGCTGCAGCCGAATGACGTAATCGCCGTAATCGCTGGAATCAAAATAACCGAGGTTTCACAAGTAATAGACATCGTCCAGGCTACCCAGTTTGGCACCTGGCTTCCTATTACTATTAAACGTGGCACTGAACTAATAAAGCTGGTGGCAAAGTTTCCGCCCCGTTTATCCAGAGATCAAGATGGCACCAACTAAAAAATAAGCAACTCAATGCTGGCACGGGAAAAAAAACAGATCAGACTTAATATTCACTGGCAGATAATTTTACTGTTGTCTACCGGAATATTTACATTCGCCATCATTGGCAGCCTTATTGCGGGTTTTTTTGTTAATAACAAAGTCTCCGACATGGTTTATGATCAGGCAGAACAAGTCACATCCAGTTTTGCGCACTTGAGTATCTTGCCTCTGCTTTCTGGTTCTGGAGGTAGTGCCATGGACGATATAGAGTCTATGCTTGCTTATCAGAATGTTCATGCGGTGGGCATCTATAAAAGTAATGGTGAATTACTAATTGGTTCTGCATCGCTTGAAGAGCATAAATTTGCACTTGGTATAGATAAAACTGATACGCCTTTTAAAGCAAAACTGGTAAATGAAACCCCGTTATGCTGGATTTTCCTGGCCCCTGTGTATGATTCTGACTACACAAAAAATGAACACGATGTTTTCGACGCTCTTTTTACTCCAACGCCAACCTTACTCGGTTATGTCAATGTAGTCATCGATAGAACCAGCTTGCTTAAAATACAGCAAGAACTGCTTGTTAATAACTTGTATATTTCCATGGGTATTGCACTTGTACTTATTTTAATTGCTGCACTGATCACTCATAAACTGGTGAAGCCCTTGTATCAATTTGTTTCATTAATGACAAAGGCTGAAGAGGGTGATGATAGTGTTAGGGCTGAGATAAAAGGACCAATCGAGATTGAGCACATGGCGCGTGGCTTTAACACCATGATGCAGTCGCTAAAGCAACGACGTAAGCATGCTGAACAGCAGCATAAGTCACTTTTGAAAGAAATAGACGAAAGAGTAAAAGTCGAAGTTGCGCTGAGAGAAAGTGAGTCTCATTTGAAGACTGTTTTGGCCCAAAATGAGGCCGTAGTATCGACAATACCAGGTATTATTATAGAGTTTGATGCCCAGGGAAAGCCATTATGGTGGAATAAACGAGCAGAGCTGGTGACTGGTCTTAACGCACAAAGTTTTTCAAAAAAATTATTAACAAAATTGATTAGTGATGATTTTAAAACTGATGCAAAACAGGCTATCAATGAATGTCTAGAGCAGGGTGGTTGTGAACTACATGTAAAAATACTCACGGTTGATGGTGAGGTTCCATATCAATTCAATGGAGTAAGAATTCTCTCACCAAGTAATCTTGATGATTCTACTACTGCTACACTATTAACCATTGGCATGGATGATAGTAAATCAATAAACGCTCAAGTTTCTATGCAAAAGGCGCGTGATGCCGCACTAGAATCATCTCGTGTGAAAAGCGAGTTTCTGGCCAATATGAGCCATGAAATCAGAACTCCAATGAATGGCATGCTTGGAATGTTACAGTTGCTTGCAGACAGCGACCTGAATAGTGAACAAAAGAATTTTTCTAATATTGCGCTTCGTTCAGGTGATCAGCTTTTGAATGTTATTAATAGCGTACTTGATTTTTCCAAAATTGAGGCTGGAAAACTTGAGCTTAATATGAGTGACTTTCCTCTTAGAGCATTGCTTGAAGATGTAGTTGAGCTGTTTGCTAGTAAGGCTTATGAAAAAGGCATAGGGATTTACACGGATATGGATTTTGATGTCCCTGAAGTAATTAATTCTGACCCGCAAAGGCTAAGGCAAATTTTATCTAATCTTGTTGGTAATGCAGTTAAGTTTACGGAAAATGGATATGTGATATTAAAGGCTTCGGTTGAATCAAGCCGAAACAATCTTGTTTTTTCGATTATAGACACGGGAATTGGTATAGATATTAATGACCATGAAAAAATATTTAATTCATTTTCTCAGGCTGACGGATCCTCAACGAGAAAGTTTGGGGGGACAGGTCTAGGTTTAGCAATAGTAAAACAATTGTGTGGGTTACTAGGTGGTAGTGTTAGGGTTGAGTCTGCTCTAGGGTCAGGCTCTAAATTTGAAATAATAATGCCACTATCTTTGATTAAGTCAGAAATTAAATTTATTAGTTCACAGCCGCAATTTAATTACATGTGTAGTTTTGTCTATCTTGGCAATGACAAACTTCAGTCATCAATTTTTCAATCATTTTCAGATCATATAAATCAATCTTATCGATTAATGCATGAATCCGAATACCACTCCTTTAATCCAGGCAATGAGAACTACATTTTCTTGATAGATCTCGATATATTCGAAGCGGTGAAAACCTCGGAGTTATGGGGGAAAATTTCAAAAAACAAAGTATACATACTTGTTTACCCGCATAGCTTGCAAAAATTCAATAAAATAAACAGTGAGGCTGGAAATAATTTATCAAAACTTTTATTGCCTCTAAGCTATAAAAGTTTTGTTGATATATCCCAAGGGATATCCGAACCTTCCCATATTGATACTCGTGGTATGGATAGCTCATTGCCCGAATCTTCACAAGATGCTTCCATATTAGTTGTTGAAGATAATGAGGTTAATCAAAGGGTCATCATGATTATGCTAAAAAAAATTGGCTATCAGGCTATGTTGGCTGAAAATGGAAAGGTCGCGCTGGATATTCTTGCTTCAAATAAGCAGATAGAATTAGTGATAATGGACTGCCAAATGCCCGTTATGGATGGCTACACAGCTTCTCTTGAAGTTAGAAACAATGCTGATCAGTACAGGTCAGATCTCAAAATTGTTGCCATGACAGGAAATGCCCTGGAAGGTGCTAAGCGAAAATGCATAGACTCAGGGATGGATGACTATATTTCAAAGCCTATTCGGCTATCGTCTTTAAAGACAACATTAAAAAAGTGGATGCCGTAACGCTCTACTAACAAGTTAATCCCCCTGTGCTTGGATAGTAGTTGTCGGAGGTAATTTATTACCTAGGCCTGCTTTGTGTTTGATTATGGGATTGCTAGTATCAATCGTGAGAGTTAGCTTTTTGTTTTGATTTAAGGTTCGACACATTTATCAAAACGGGTAACTCTTCTTTTTAAGTTGAAGTGCCGGATCTAGTACTGAACTAGTACAGGCTATGGCAGCGCTCCTTCAGGTGGGGCACCACCACCGGTCAAACCGAATGGGTCAGGTGATACTGAATAGTTCCATGGGGCAACACTCTCCAAGTTATTATATTTAACCCGATCTCCGCTGGAACTGTTTTCAAATTCCTGTAGCAAAAATTCAGATGTACCTGCGCCCCCGTCAGATTGGCTTTGCCCTATCCAGTTAAACTTAACGTCGTCACCATTAACCCAGTTTACTACGTCAGGATTACCGTCACCGTTAACGTCATCTGCATTGCCGTCCCCATCAATATCGAACAAAAACTGGCAGGGTGTTGATTCGGTACATGAAGACACATCACCATTATATTCACCTTTCCGCTTGAACTGCCTGAAGGCCTGCATTTCAGTTAATGGGTCAAGCAGATAATTGGCACCAAATGGTGTATTTTGCAGGATATTCTGGCTTTCCCCCCCCCCCAAGGAAAAACTCCCGTTGTTTTTTTTGAATTCAACAAGAAAACCTTCATTTGCTGAATCTCTAATCACCTGCTTGGCAGCCATATCAATACCATTAAAGGTATCAAAGGTTTCGCTGAAAAAAAGCACTGTGCTGGAGCTGCCCGTGGCGTTATCGTTTGTGAGTATATTTTGATTATAAGTACTGCCGTAGTCCGCCCGTGCCGGATCAGTGACGGTAACAGTTCGATACAAAAGGCCAGGCTCTGACGCCATCGATCGGCTCATCATACCCGCGGATCCGCAAGAGAAACCTGCCGGGCAATCCGCAGTGATTGTGCCGTTATCTACAGTCCATAAGCCAAAGCCATCATTTCCACTGCTGGCAAAGGGAGATCCTCCCACACTACCGGCAAAGGGAGATCCTCCTATGATTCCAAAGAGCATGATCAAAATAAAAAGGCTGAACAGAAATATTGTTTTAATAAGCTTATTGTCCAGGTATTGTAAATTAAATCATATAGCTATCCACGGTTTAGCGTTCTATAATATATGAAAATGATCATAAGCAAAAGAATGATTGTGTTGCCACTTCGTGACCTATTTTTTATGGTATCCCTACCAAAAATCGATATCATTGATGTGACAACTGATTCCTTTTGCCCCGATCGGCCTCAATTTATGAGCTCATCCCATTTTGCAAGGTTTTGTTAATTCAATAACTGGGACAGCAATGCTCCTGCATATTAGCCCTGTAAAGTGGGGCATATCATCTCTGGGTCTCGATGAAATATGCACGCATCTTTCTTAGTTGGTAAATCTGAATCACGTGCGTAATCAATATCTTGGCAATGATGGTGCCACTAAGGTCTTGCAATTTGAGAATAACCTCGGTATCTTTTCGCTCGCTTCAGGCGCGTAGCTCAGTTGGTTAGAGCACCACCTTGACATGGTGGGGGTCGGTGGTTCGAATCCACTCGCGCCTACCATTTTTTCCCTTTATGGGTCAAATGGTTATATGTCAGCTCAATTCTTTAGATTCAGTCCAGGGTATCAGGGATAATATAACTGTTCGCTCTGCGGCCAAACACATGTATTTTCCCACTAGCCAGTCTTGAACTTTTTATTAAAAAGCCTTGAGATAAAAAATGCAATACATCCTCTAAATTATGCACGCGTCATTATTCGTTGTAATTTTGACTCGATAAAACTGATCATTTTGCTGACCTTAACCACTTGCATACAGCGATATTCGCTCATTTTCTGGGCTTGCTTGTGGCGATAGCCACGTTCACGGGCATTGCGCCAGAACTCTCGATAATGGAGGGCTGAGACAGGCCAATGACATCTGCAATGTCCTGTTTTCTCATATCATTTTTTTAGCATATAACTACCCAGAGAGCTTCCTGGGGCAGGCTCTCAGGTGTCGTTGTTCGTAGGCTAGCTGTTCATAGAGTGTATTTGTCACATCACTTGCCGGAGAAAAAACGATCAGACTTCAGGTGACTGACCTTTTCTTCTACGCCGTTCAAGTTATGCACTTATTGGTTGAATCAAAGCGATACTCACGATGAGGGCAGCACCTATTTACGTCTCTTTAACAACGAGAGCAAGTCAATTGTAATGGTGTTGTTTCCAAGTCAGGTTTTGGTCTGTTGAACAGGGCCATTCAGGTGGGCAAGAAGCTGTTAATCATAGCGATGCAGGAGTAAAAGGAGCAGCATTTCAAATACAGTGGTAAGTGAGTAAATTGGAAATTAGGGTGAGGATTTGATTGAACGTTTCAAGGCTATGCGCGTGTTGTTTGTTGACTCTGATTTGCCATTTAATAAAACTGGGCTAACAGTTCCGCTGTGCTTATTGTGCCAGTGGAGGCGTTGCTATCCGCCCCTAAGTGATTGATGTATAATGCTGGCCCTTAATAGTATAAGGCCGTCTGAAATGGGCGGTGTTTTTAACAGCCAAATTTGAGAATAGGATTCAAATCGATGCCAATCGTGACTCTACCCGATGGAAACGAGCGTAAATTTGATCAGGCCATCACAGTTATGGACGTGGCGGCCGATATCGGCCCAGGTTTGGCTAAGGCCACGCTCGCTGGCAAGGTCAACGGTGAGCTGGTGGATGCCTCGTTTTTGATCGACAGCGATGTAGCGCTGGCCATTGTCACCGAGCGTGACGAGGAGGGGTTGGAGGTCATTCGTCACTCAACGGCTCACTTACTGGCTCAAGCGGTGAAGCTGCTTTTTCCTGAGGCCCAGGTCACTATTGGTCCGGTGATTGATGATGGTTTCTATTACGACTTTGCTTACAAAAAAGGTTTTACGCCGGAAGATTTGGGGGCCATTGAAAAAAAGATGGCCGAGTTAGTTAAGCAGGACGTCCCGATTGAGCGTTCAGTGATGCTGCGTGATGAGGCAACCAGATTCTTCCGCGATATGGGCGAGGCCTACAAGGCTGAAATTATAGAAAGCATTCCGGCCAATGAAGGGTTGTCGTTATATAAACAGGGTGATTTTATCGATCTGTGTCGTGGTCCGCATGTGCCATCTACTGGCAAACTAAAGCACTTCAAACTGATGAAGTTGGCCGGTGCCTATTGGCGAGGTGATGCCAGGAATGAAATGCTGCAGCGTGTTTACGGCACTGCTTGGGTGAATAAGAAAGATTTAAAGGCTTACCTGCATCGCCTGGAAGAGGCAGGCAAGCGTGATCATCGCAAGCTGGGTAAGCAGCTGGACCTATTTCACAGCCAAGAAGAAGCGCCAGGCATGGTGTTCTGGCACGACAACGGTTGGAAGATCTACCAAGAGGTTGAACAGTACATTCGCCAGAAGCTGCGCGAGCATGATTATCAGGAGGTCAAAACGCCTCAGGTGGTGGATCGTGCCTTGTGGGAGAAGTCAGGTCACTGGGACAAATTCCAGGACATGATGTTTACCACTCACTCGGAAAATCGCGATTATGCAGTTAAACCGATGAACTGTCCCTGTCATGTGCAAATATTTAATCAGGGTTTGCGTAGTTATCGTGATCTGCCGTTGCGAATGGCTGAATTTGGCTCTTGTCACCGTAATGAGCCATCGGGTACGCTGCATGGTCTGATGCGGGTTCGTAATTTTGTTCAGGACGATGCTCATATTTTTTGTACTGAAGAGCAGATCCAGTCTGAGGTGTCGGCCTTCATTGATTTATTGTATGAAGTCTATGCAGACTTTGGTTTTGACGAGGTCATCATCAAGCTTTCGACCCGGCCAGAAAATCGAGTTGGTTCTGATGCTGAATGGGATAAATCTGAAAAAGCACTGGAAGATGCCTTGAACAACAAAGGCTTGGCGTGGGATCTTCAACCAGGTGAAGGCGCTTTTTACGGTCCAAAGATCGAGTTTTCGCTTAAAGATTGTCTTGGTCGGGTGTGGCAGTGCGGCACTATTCAGGTGGATTTTTCTATGCCGGGCCGCCTAGATGCCAGCTTTGTTGATGAACATAGCGATCGTCAGGTGCCGGTAATGTTGCATCGTGCCATTCTTGGTTCGCTAGAGCGCTTCATCGGAATTCTAATTGAGCAGCACGCTGGTGCGATGCCAGTTTGGTTGGCGCCGACTCAGGCGGTGGTGATGAGTATCACCGATAGATCACGTGAATTTGCCGCTGAAGTAGTGAAAACCCTGTCAGAACATGGTGTTCGTGCGAAAACAGACTTGAGAAATGAGAAAATAGGCTTTAAAATCCGCGAGCATACACTTTTAAAGGTTCCATTTTTGCTGGTATTAGGCGACCGCGAAGTGGAAAATCGAACAGTGGCCGTTCGCACGCGTGGTGGAGAAGATCTTGGTGTCGTGGATCTAGATGCTCTGGTTGAGCTTTTCTCTACTGAAATCGCGCGCCGCGGCCGCGTTGTTTTGGAGGAATAAAATATCGCTGCTGAGAAGAAAGCCCGTATCAATCAGGAAATAACGTCACGCGAAGTGCGCTTGATTGATGCTGAAGGTGAAATGATGGGAGTTATGTTAACTGCTCAGGCGCTAGTTACTGCTGAAGAGGCAGGATTGGATCTGGTAGAAGTCTCCCCAAATGCTGAACCACCTGTTTGCCGAGTAATGGATTACGGCAAGTTTATATTTGAAGAAAATAAAAAACGCCAGGTGGCGAAGAAGAAGCAGAAACAGACCCAAGTTAAGGAAGTGAAATTTCGTCCTGGGACGGAAGAGGGTGATTACCAGGTTAAACTGCGTAATCTAACGCGCTTTCTTGGCGACGGTGATAAGGCCAAAGTCACACTGCGTTTTCGTGGTAGGGAAATGGCCCATCAACAGCTTGGAATGAACTTGCTCAAACGTGTAGCGGCTGATTTAGATGAATTGGCCCAGGTTGAGCAGTTTCCCAAGATGGAAGGCAGGCAGATGGTTATGGTGTTATCACCAAAGAAAAAAGTCGCTTAAGACTTTACCTACTGCCGCAATTTAAACCGAAGTTTGGAGAAATAGAAGATGCCAAAGATGAAGTCCAACAGAGGCGCAGCCAAACGCTTTAGGGTTAGCGGATCTGGTCGTATTAAGCGTAACCAGAGCTTTCGTCGTCACATTTTGACCAAAAAGAGCACTAAGCGTAAGCGTCAGCTGCGTAGCCCTGCCTCGGTCTGTGCGAGTGATACAGCAGCAATCCGCAAGATGTTGCCTTATAGCTAATTTGGAGTAATAGAAAATGCCAAGAGTTAAACGTGGTGTTACCGCCAGAGCACGACATAAAAAGGTCATTGCTCAGGCAAAAGGTTATCGTGGTCGTCGCAAAAACGTCTATCGTGTAGCGACTCAGGCTGTGACCAAGGCGGGTCAATATGCATACCGTGACCGTCGTCAGCGTAAACGTCAATTTCGTGCGTTGTGGATTGCTCGTATCAATGCTGCGGCACGTCAGTGTGGTTTGTCTTATAGCCGCATGATCAATGGTCTGAAGAAGGCTGCTATCGAAATCGATCGCAAGATCCTGGCTGATCTGGCTGTTTTCGACAAAAATGCTTTTGCTGTTCTGGCAGAAAAGGCTAAAGCCAGCCTTTAAAGACCTTGTTGCCGTCATAAATACCAATACCGGCGGCTAACATTGTTGTTATAGAAAGGGGAAGGCTTAGCCTTCCCCTTTTTGTTTTATAATGTTGAAGATCTATCAGGGGATGGATACGTGCAGGACTTATCAGATTTAGTGAGCCAGGCCGAAGCGGCTATCACACAAGCTCCAGACCTAAATGCACTTGACCAGATACGGGTTGAGTACATGGGCAAGAAGGGCGTTTTAACCCAATATTTAAAGCAGCTGGGTGGTGTGCCAGCTGATGAGCGTCCCAAGCTTGGTCAGGCAGTTAACCAGGCCAAGCAGGCTTTGCAGCAATCACTTAATGCTCGTCGTACCGCGCTGGAAACAGCTGCTCTGCATGCCAAGTTGTCGGCAGAGACGATTGACACCACCCTGCCAGGGCGTGCTCAAGATGTCGGTGGCATTCACCCTGTAACGCGCACCCTACAGCGTATTGGAGAGTATTTCGGTAAACTTGGTTTTGAAATTGCCACAGGGCCCGAGTTGGAGTCGGATTATCATAACTTCACCGCCCTGAATATTCCCGAGAGTCATCCGGCCCGCGCTATGCACGATACCTTTTATTTCGACGAAAGCACTTTGTTGCGCACCCATACATCACCGGTGCAGGTGCATGTTATGGAAAACAAGGAACCGCCGTTGCGAGTGATTGCGCCCGGGCGTGTTTATCGTTGTGATTCGGATGTCACCCATACACCGATGTTTCACCAGGTTGAAGGCTTTATGGTCGACACAGATGTCACCTTTGCCCAGTTAAAAGGTATGTTGACTGATTTTCTGCGCAACTTTTTTGAACAGGATTTGGCAACCCGATTCCGCCCATCATATTTTCCGTTTACTGAGCCATCAGCTGAAGTAGATATGGAATGTGTTATGTGTAAAGGCGAAGGCTGTCGTGTATGTAGTCACACGGGTTGGTTGGAAGTATTAGGATGCGGCATGATTCATCCTAATGTGCTGGACAATGTTGGTATTGATAACGAGAAATACACCGGCTTTGCTTTTGGTATGGGGGTCGAGCGCCTGACCATGCTGCGTTATGGTGTAAATGATTTACGCCTCTTTTTTGAAAATGATTTGCGCTTCCTGCGCCAATTTAATTAATCCTCACAAGTCAAATCTCAAGCTTATAAAGATATAAAAAAATGAAATTTAGCGAACAATGGTTGCGTGAGTGGGTTAATCCGGATGTCACTACGGCGGAGCTTTCTCATCAGCTGACGATGGCGGGTTTGGAAGTGGATGCGATTGAGCCTGTCGCAGCAGAATTTAATAATGTCGTTGTCGGTGAGGTGGTGTCGCTTGAGCGGCACCCTGATGCCGATAGGCTGCGCGTTTGTCAGGTGAACGTTGGCACTGAAACCCTATCAATAGTCTGTGGTGCAGCTAATGTTGCCCAAGGGCAGAAAGTCCCTGCTGCATTGATTGGTGCCAAGTTGCCAGGCGGTTTGAAGATCAAGAAATCTAAGCTGCGTGGCGTTGAATCATTTGGCATGCTTTGCTCGCCTGTTGAATTGGGGATGGCAGATAGTTCTGATGGTTTGATGATATTGCCGAACGATGCTGAACCGGGTACTGATGTGCGTGAATTGTTGGGGCTTGATGATAATACTATCGAAATTGGCCTGACACCAAATCGCGGTGATTGTCTCTGCCTTGCAGGTATTGCCCGTGAGGTTGGTGTGGTAAACCAGACGACTGTAGAAGGGCCTGAATCATCCGCGTTCACTGTCGGTCATCAGGATGGTTTGTCTATCAGGTTAATGGCGGCGGAGGCGTGTCCGCGTTACTTTGGCCGTATCATTAAAGGGATCAAGCCAAAGGCGGAAACGCCGTTGTGGATGCAGGAGCGCCTGCGTCGATCAGATATCCGTAGCATTAGTCCTGTGGTGGATGTGACCAACTACGTCATGCTCGAAATGGGACAACCTATGCATGCCTTTGATTTAGCAAAACTGAAAGGTGGAATTGAGGTTCGCTATGCAATTGAGGGTGAAACACTGACATTACTCGATGGTCAGGAGATTACTCTGGCTGCAAACACATTAGTCATTGCTGACCAGAATGAGCCCGTGGCAATGGCTGGCATCATGGGCGGTGAATCTAGTTCAGTGGCAGATGAAACGGTTGATTTATTCCTTGAAAGTGCTTTTTTCACGCCGGATGCAATTATTGGCAAAGCACGTCAGTATGGGCTGCATACAGACTCTTCGCATCGTTTTGAACGTGGTGTTGATTTTGAATTGCCGGCTAAGGCTATGCGTCGGGCGACAGAGTTGTTGCTTGGCATTGTTGGTGGATCGGCAGGTACTGTAATTGAGGTTAATGAGTCAGAAAAATTGCCGCAGCGTCAGCCAATTAGCTTACGAGAAAATCGTATCAAGCGTCTCCTGGGCATTGAGCTTGAACAGGCTAAGGTGACAGAAATACTGTCTCGTCTGGGTATGGGTGTAGTTGAGCAAGGTAAGACTTGGCTAGTTACACCGCCCAGTTTTCGTTTTGATATCACAATTGAAGCTGACCTGATTGAAGAGGTCGGACGTATCTTTGGGTATGATGAATTGCCAAGTGAGGCCCCAAATATTCCGCTTGAAGTGGTCTTGCCTCGTGAAGCTCAGGTGCGAATGGAGCGTGTACGTGCTTATTTGGTTGATAGAGGCTACCAGGAGGCGATTAACTACAGTTTCGTGGATTCTTCCGTTCAAAGTCGGATCATTCCTGAAGAGGTTGCAGTTGCCTTGGTAAACCCGATCTCTGCAGATATGTCGGTAATGCGTACCAGTCTATGGACTGGTCTGCTGCAAGCCCTTAAATATAATCAAAACCGCCAGCAGGATCGTGTCAGGCTGTTTGAACAGGGCGTTAGCTTTACCAAGCAAGGTGATGAAGTTATTGAAAAAAGACTTCTTTCTGGTGTTATTACTGGTAATTTGATGCCTGAACAATGGGGTATCAATTCTAGGAAAGTCGATTTTTACGATCTTAAGGGCGATGTTGAAGGTTTACTTGGGCTGACAGCTTGTTCTGAGGAATATACTTTTGTTTCAGGCAATCACCCTGCCTTACACCCAGGCCAGACGGCCACTATAAAGACATCAGCCGAGATGCCGATAGGTTGGATAGGCAAACTACATCCAGAGCATGAAAAATCCTTAGGTTTCAATGGCCCTATTTATTTATTTGAGATTTCAGAAGAGGTGTTTGCGGAGGCTACTAAACCGGCATTTGCGGAGCTGTCAAAGTTTCCATCTGTCAGACGGGATCTAGCCATCGTTGTAGATGAGCCTGTTTCCGCACAGCAGGTAAAAGATTGCATTGCTGGAGCATCAGGGGAATATCTGGCAAAGTTACAGTTGTTTGATGTATATTGTGGCGAAGGCATTGAATCCGGGAGAAAAAGTCTGGCTTTAGGCTTGACCTTTCAGAACCATTCCCGCACTCTAAAAGACGAAGATATAGATGCGTTTGTGTCGGACATATTAGAAAAACTTAATCATGAACTACAGGCAACGCTGAGAGAATAAGACATGGCGTTAACAAAAGCAGAGATGGCCGAAAGGCTTTTTGAAGAACTTGGGCTGAACAAGCGTGAAGCCAAAGAACTTGTCGAAATGTTTTTCGAGGAGGTCCGGGGCGCGCTTGAAAATGGCCGTCAGGTTAAATTGTCAGGTTTTGGCAATTTTAACCTGCGAGACAAGAACGAACGACCAGGCCGCAACCCTAAGACCGGTGAGGAAATTCCGATTACAGCGCGTCGTGTTGTGACATTTCATCCAGGACAAAAACTGAAAGCTAGAGTTGAAGCATATGCTGGAAGCCTCGAACAACAGTGAACTGCCGGAGATCCCGGCCAAACGTTACTTCACTATCGGTGAGGTGAGTGAGTTGTGTGGCGTAAAACCACATGTGCTGCGTTACTGGGAACAGGAGTTCCCTCAGCTCAAGCCTCTTAAGCGTCGCGGTAATCGCCGTTACTATCAGCGTCATGATGTCATCATGATTCGTCAGATTCGTGGTCTGTTGTACGAACAAGGTTTCACAATAGGTGGTGCAAGGCAAAAATTGTCTGGCACAGAGGCCAAGAGTGATGTCAGTCACAGCCTTGATTTGATCCAGCAAATGCGCCGCGACCTTGAAGGTTTATTGGTGGCACTAAAAACCTAAATATCTCTGGTACGGTAAGTTTTGGTTAGGTAGAATACGCTGCTGATCATATTCCCATACTACCTCGTCTGAGGTGGACTCAAAAAAGATCATTCAAATACGGGCAGTAGCGCAGTCTGGTAGCGCACCACAATGGGGTTGTGGGGGTCGGAGGTTCGAATCCTCTCTGCCCGACCAATTTGAATTTTCCTTGTAATACCTATTAGAAGGCCGTCGGCAGCGTTAGTGATAATGCCGGCCAATAGGTGATGATCAGCACTGCAATCAAAAGCAGAATAAAGAACGGCCATGTTGCTCTGTAAAGTTGTAATATGGGTTTTCCAAACCTGTGGCTGGCAATGAACAGGTTCATGCCAACCGGTGGGGTAAAATATCCTATCTGCATGTTGGCGAGAAAGATGATGCCTAAATGGATAGGATCAACACCGTATTCTAATGCGATTGGCATGATGATTGGCACCATGATGACGATAGCCGAAAATATATCCAGCATGGTACCTAGTAGCAGCAAGAATATATTCAACAACAATAAAAATGTCAGTGGATCACTAACGTATTCCTGTATGGTTTCAAATATTTGGGTTGGAATCTCGGCATCAATCATGTAGTTGGTTGAGGCCATGGAAACGCCGAGAATGACAAGTATGGCGCCAATCAGGAGCATCGATTCATGCATAATCCCTGGCAGCTGTTTAAGCTTGATATCGCGGTTGATTATGACTTCGACGATGATGACATAAACTACGGTCACAGCCGCCGCTTCTGATACAGCAAAATAACCACTATAGATACCGCCTAAAACAATAAAAGGCAGTGGGATTTCCCATTTTGATTCACCAATGGCATCAATCAGCGCTTTGGTTGAGTAGGGAATTTTGGGCAGTGATTTGCCTTGCCAGATACTCCAGCCGGATAAAATCACGATCATCAAAATACCTGGTAGCAAACCGGCTAAAAATAAATCATCAATACTGAATGGTTCACCCAACCCCATCTGTTGTGAGATTACACCATATAAAATCAGCGGTAGAGACGGTGCAAAAAGAACTCCCAAACTACCGGAACTGGTGATCAGCCCGAGATTGAAATTTTCGCGGTAGCCAGCCTGCATCAGTGCTGGAAATAGTAATGCCCCAAGGGCGACAATGGCAACACCGGAGGCACCGGTAAAGGCCGTAAACAGGGCGCAGACGCATAAACAAACAATGGCAAGGCCACCGGGCATCCAGCCAAGCACAGCCTGTGTCAGGCGTACCAGCCTTTGTGGTGCACCACTTTCGCTGAGTAGATAACCGGCAAAGGTGAATAATGGAATTGCCAGCAGGATAGGAATTTCAGCCAGGCGATAAAACTCAATTGCGATGACAGATAGGTCAACATCTGACATATAGAAACCGAGCAATGCAGAGGCGACGATAATAACAAACAGCGGTGTGCCTATCAGGGCCAGGGCGATAAGCAGTAATGTTAGGAATATTTCCATTACTGGGGAGGCTGCGGCAGGTTATTTTCCTTGTTAGCCCAAAGTTGAAAATATGGACCAATATTGATTAAGAAGCGTAAGGCCATCAGCCCAAACCCGATAGGAATGATGCTTTCACATAACCAGGCGGGAATGTTTGAAAAGGCCATCATTCCGTCTTCATATTCCATTAATACAAACTGCAAGGCGTAATAACTGACAACTGCGCAAATGACCGCGCTGAACAGATTGGCAATAACAGCGCTAATCACTTTGCCTTTATTGGGAAGCAGGCGTGAAACGACATCTATGCTGATGTGATTATTTTGCTTTGTTGCTGCTATTGCGCCAAGCAGGCCAAGCCACATAACCATGACTCTGAGTAGTGGCTCGCCCCATTCAATGCCGCTGTCAAAGAGGTTGCGTAAGATGATTTGGGCCAATGCCAGCAGGATCATTGCCGTCAGTGTAAATACAAGCAGCCCATCCTCAAGCAGATGGATGAGCCGATTAATTCTTTTGTACATGAATAGCAGCAGGCTTGGTGAGGCTACCATTACGGAAGTCTTCAAGGTGTTGATACAACAGTTGAGTGATCTCACCACTGATGACACCGCTGGCAACAAGGTCTTGCGTGGTCCCCCTAACTGAGTTAATCCATTGCGCTTCGGCTTCTTCACCGGTGGTCACGAATTCAATGCCTTGTTGTTGCAGGGCCGCATAGGCCTTTTCGTTGTCATTTCGGTTGATAGTGTTGAGATTGTTGAATACCGTGGACATGACTTCTTTTACGATCGCCTGGTCATCAACATCTATTTTTTCAAATGCCTTGCGCTGAATGATCATGGTGCCATACAGATAGACAAGGGGTGTTTGATTGAGATACTTGACCTTGGAGTGCCACTGCAAGGCAATTGCACCCATCGGTGACGCTGCCACGGTGTCAATTAGCCCGGTTTGTAGGCCGGTCAAGACATCAGTAAGAGGCAGGGGGATAGGGCTGACGCCGATTGCTTCAAAAGCGGCGCGGCCGATAGGGTCATCATCAGGTGCCCAGACCTTCTGTTTTTTTACGTTGTTTACATCATCAAGTGGCAGGTCTGACATCAGATAGGCGAAGCCGCCTTCACCGAGGCCAAAGCTGACATAGCCATTGTCATACAAACCCTGAATGATAAGGGGGTCCATTCGTTCTCGGGCA
>Ga0316208_1001746_pt1 | contig 19586 bp, 16 predicted proteins | sample 3monopyrite_MG_FD_204944 | JGI IMG/M metagenome (GOLD analysis project Ga0316208, IMG submission 204944) | Microbial mat bacterial communities from mineral coupon in-situ incubated in ocean water Damariscotta River, Maine, United States -... | ecosystem: Environmental > Aquatic > Marine >...
GGCTCCATTTCCCATCGTGGTCCGCAATAGCGGACCCTACGGTTGATGACAATTCGCTAAATAGTTACCTTGCAATAAGATTTATAGGCTTTGAATATCATTCTTGCTGGAATCTAATAAGAGGAGAACGTAATGAAGTCACAGTTTATTATGCACTATTTACTTGCTGTTTCTGCGGGACTTTTAGTTTCTGCTCAAAGTCTATCTGCACAAGAACTCGTGTTTCGCGATCTGTTTAATGGCAAAGATTTAACGGGCTGGGTGAATGTCAACACGAATGAAGATACCTGGTCGGTTCGCGATGGAATGTTAATTTGCACGGGGAAGCCAATTGGTGTGATGCGGACAGATCGGCAATACGAAAATTTCATTCTCGAAATAGAATGGCGGCACATGGAACCGGGCGGAAATTCCGGCGTCTTTTTATGGAGTGATGCAAAACCAGAAGGGAACCGACTTCCCAAAGGAATGGAAGTGCAAATGCTGGAGTTGGACTGGGTGAATCAGCACAAGAAAAAAGATGGAACCCTCCCGCCGATTGCCTATGTGCATGGCGAACTGTTCGGAGCCGGCGGCATGACCGCGATTCCCGATAACCCGCGTGGCAGTCGCAGTAAATCGTTAGAGAATCGATGTAAAGGGGTCGGGCAGTGGAATAAGTATGTGGTCGTCGCTGTCGATGGAATGGTGAAACTGTCGGTCAATGGAAAATTCGTCAACGGGATCCGAAACGCTTCCTACAAAAAGGGGTATATCTGCATGGAATCAGAAGGACGAGAAATCCACTTCCGTAACATGCGCATCATGGAACTCCCCGGCGGTTTAGTCGATAAAAGCAACACCGCCCCGTTAATTAAATAGTTGCATCATGATTCAGCCCAACCGCAGGGTCCGCTATCGCGGACCACGATGGAAAGCGGAGCCTCTTGGTTCATGCGGTGGTACGCAATAGCGGACCCTACAGAGCGGTTACTTTTTTTATTTTACCTGTGAAAGCAAGCTAGAGAGAATTTTTTTTACTTCCCCAGATGACAGTATATCGCTAAGGGTTCTTTTGAAATCATCTTCATTGCTACATTGAGCTGGTTTCTCAAGAGCAATGGAGGAATAAACCACGACTGGATAGAGGTCTATATTGTGCAGAACTCTGGCAAGGGTGAACGAATAGTTGTTAAGTGCGGGGACTTGCACATTTAGTTCATAGATAAACTCGCCGCCATGTGCTGTGGTGTCTTGGTCATCGATGATACCAACCAGCAGATTATCGGTTGCTTCAGTTAAATACGTTGCCTGTTCCAGAAGGATAGATTTTGGTGTTGGAACTGTCTCCAGATCACTTAAATCGCCCCAAAGACTTTTACTTGACATTTTTCTTACTCCAGTATTTCATTGAGGTGGCAAACGATTGGAAGATGATCGGACATACTCTTGCGATCTGGTCGCCCTGCGCTTGTGAGTAGAGATTTCCCTTGTAATTCACTGACGACCTGCACTGCATCACGATCAAGAAATTTGAGGAGTGAGGGGCGAATCAGGAATTGATCAAAGATATTCCAATAATAGTTTACGGGATTGCTGGAATTATAAAAATATGTTCCCGCTGGGGTTGAGTCCGTATCTCCGAATTTGCTCCACATTGGATTGTAAAAGAATTTACATGATTCACCCTGGACAATTCGGCTTCCTTTTTCTGCTTCCTTTCGCCCCATCACGGCATGCAAGCCTTCAGACCCGGTAACGCCCGCTTCAAAAGGATTCATATTCAAATCGCCAACGATAATGGTACGGGTATGCCCAACTTTGAGCTCAGCCTCGTGAACATACCTTGCAAGTCGCGTACTCATCAGGATTTGATCCTCAGTTTTAAATCTAAGTTTGCTTGAAAGGTGTACCGCAACCACAAGAAAGCTGGAACCAAGGGGCATTTGATAATGCCGAATCGATACATGGTCTTTATCGCAAACAAGGCAACTTTTTCTATTTGGAAAACGGGTAAAGATTGATAATCTATTGAATGGGATCAAGTCTGGAAAGAAAGTACGCTTTACATTCGTGTTCAGGTTCCGAACAAGATCGTTACTCGAATGCCCGTTTTCAGCCAAAACTAAAATGTCAACATCTCGCTCGTGCGCAAAGCCAGCTACAGCTTTTACAGAGACATTTTTATCTATATTCCAAAATGCAAGTGTTGGCATGAGGCAGGTTAGTCATCTTATTCAATGTTACTTCACGATTGAGGGTACCAAATATCAGACTGCATTTCCAGAAAATTCACCATACAAGTAGGACTTGCTGATAAAGTCGTAGGTCAGGCTGTGCCTGACGAAAACAGGTCGAGTTTATACTATTAAACTCAACTTAAAATGATATAACCGGATTGACTGGAATATGTTACGACAACAAAGCAACCAGGTCTTCATCTTCTCAGGCACAGCCTGACCTACATTCAATTCCAAAACTTTTCGAATGAGTCGCACGGTTTTTCAAGCAAAGACTCAAAAACCCTTGCGGCTGAAGAGTTCTTAATCGTGGCTTGATACATGAATAGCAGTACGATAGACTAAATCAGCAAGCCCCAAGTAGTTTAATAGTTCAAAACAATCACTGCTCACGTGCTCTATTTCCTGTGCATTTTTCGGTTGAATACATCGGGATCGAACGGATCGTAGGCTTGTTCTTTTCGAGTTTTCTCCAGCGTCTTTGAACTCGTTTTTGAATTCTTTTTTATTTCAGGTGAGGTCTGTCCCGCTTGTTGGATACGTTCATTTAGTGGTTGATTCATTTCTTCGTGACCGACCAGTTGCGTGAACGATGTCCCCTCTTGTTTGTGTTGTTCCTGCAAATGCAAGCCGGTTCGCATCGTCCAGTTTTGTAGAATTCGTTTCTGCTTTTCTGCCAACGTCCCGTTGAACACATTTTTTTTACGAAACCCGTGCTTCCCATTCAGTTTGGTAATTAACGGGCTTTTATCGGGACGGGTTGAGTTAATTTGCTTCAGAACCGCTTCCAGGTTTTTTCCGGTGATGTGTCTGGTGTTACCTCGCATGTTCCATTTACGTTGCAGGTGAAATTCGTGGGCGACTGAAACACCATGACACGACGCATTGCTGCACCGGTTGATTAATAATGGTTCGATTATTGATGCGAATTCCTGAGCCAGTTCCGGGCTGAGACCACCCAGCGGTTCTCCCTTGCTGAAGGCACGATCAATCAATAATTTATCTCGCATCTTTTTTTGATGTTCATCGACATACTCCGAGTCTTTCATTTTGCGTTTGTCAAAATGCTTGAGCAGCCGTTTGGCTTGTTGGTTATTCGGCTGTAGATTCAAAGCGGAATGTATTTCCCGCTCGGCTTCCGCAAAGAGATTCTGCTTGAAAGCCCACTGTGCCAGTCTTACGTGCTGCCCTGCGGTGGGGCGTGTCATCGCTTCACGCTGTTTACGATACGCTTCCCGCAGAGATTTTGCCTCGCAAATAATTGTTGAAAACGGATAGCTGACCGTTGCCCCGCTGGGCATTTCAACGGCGTAACCATTTTTCAGTACCGAGATTTTCCCTCGGATTACTTTGCCTGTGTTGGTAATAAGTAAACCATCCCCATAAATAATTACTTCGGCGGGAGAATTAAACGTGATACCGATCACAGCCATTGCAAACAGTAGCAAAACCGCGATCGTTTTTTTGGAGTGGCGAAATAAATATGTCATCATCTGAAAAATATATTTCTGGGTTAAAGTAGGTTAGGCTTTCCAACCTGCTGAATAATACACCAAAAGTAGTAGGATGGCGTGCTTGCACCCATCAAATACGGTTTCCATTTCAGTGGTCTGATGCCGGTGAAGCAATTGCAAAAAATAACGGTTTCGACTCTTTTGTCTCTTTGAACTCAACTCGGCACGCGAAGATGGGGTGCAAGCACGCCATCCTACGACAAACCAAAAAATGAAGACTTGATTGAATTATAAATTTGTGTTCATTCGCGTTCTTTCGTGGTTCAAATCCCTGTTTGGTTCCGGCTACGCCGGGTTAGGCTTTCCAGCCTGCCCTACTGGTTCGTATTAACTTTTACATGGAATGTCTTTTCCAAACGATCCAAATATTTGTGGGTGATATCTTTAGGAACTTGATCGCCAGCGGGACTGAAGTTGAACGTGGAAGGGGTGATTGGTTCGTTAATGATGATGTTGGAAAGTTCCATTGCCAGCGGGGCGTACCAGCCTTTTTCCTCTGGTCGTTTTTTCATACAAAGATATCTGGCGAGCATTAAATCGCTGGCACGAAGGTAGAGTCGGACTCTCTGTGGAATTTCCCCGGCAAAAGCCATCTCAGAGATTTTGTCTGAAAATTGACGCTGCTCCACCGGGATTTTCCATACTCCCTGAATAACATAGTGAGCCACTCCCTGCAAAGTCACTTGTTTGATGAGCGTAAAGTTCATCTCGGCTTCTAACGCAGCCAGTAATCCGGGGATCCCTCTGGAAAACTCGCGTGCGAATCGAGGATCACTCGTCGTGATGTTCTGTGCCTCCGCAAAATCAGCCAGATGTTTCAGATCAACCCGTTCGATGCGTAACTCTTCTCCTGAAAAATCTTCGTCGTGTTTAACGGGGCGAATCTGCTTTAAGTTTTTTATTTCGCGCACTGTCCAGACAACCTGCCCGTTCGAAACCTGAAGCAGATGCCCTTGGATTCCCTTAATTTCCATTTCGATTTCCAGACGCGATTGTAACCTGGATGTTTGAACGTAAGTTCCGTTTGCTGAATAGTTCATTTCGGGCGTTTGTATTATTTGCAAAATATCAGCCGAGAACGAGGAAATTTTCTCCTGCATCATCTGGCGAGACCTGCGGATTAAATCGTTCCCGTTGATTGTCTGAGCAAGTTGAGAGACCTGTTTACCGGCTGTTGGCTTGCTCTCAATATCCTGTACGGCAGGTTTATTCGCTACTTTTTGCCGGACGAATTGTAACAGCGTCTCCAACTTCTGTGGGGACGTATAAACCCAGATTCCGCCCCCGGTCAGGAGCGAAACGATAAGCAAAGCGGGTAATGTTAAGCTGTGCCGTTTTTTCATGTTCTGGTGAAAATACCGAATTTTCCAAAGAATCCAAAGATTCCTAGCCTCAATTGACCGACATATAAGTTACAGGAAGTGGTTTCTTCCTGGCGGGCGTGGTTGTACACGCATTAATTAGCCACAAAAGTTAGCGGCAGTGTATGAGAGAGTCGCGAGTTAAGTCGATGTCAATCTCTCGGTATCTGGTTAATGAACCACTTAACAGTTTAACAAGGCATCGGCTGATACAGGTCTCCGGCCAAATCACGAAAAAGGACTCAAGATGAAGTATTATTTCCTGGCCTTAGGCACACTGGTCGTCGTGTGTGTCGGCTGCGCCGTGGATGGCCAGCAGGTGATCGACAAAGGCGAATATCACGCACCCCCTGCAGCAATGATGCAGCGGCCCGGCCCAATGGTCGATTTGCCTTATCCTGCGATCATGCCACAAATGGCACCACCACCACAAATGATGATCCCGCGAACTTCACAAGTTCGATTTGTCGGACCCGCCGGAATGATGGTTGGCTGGCAAGCTGGTCCAGGCTTCGCCGAGAACCAGATGATGGCTCCCGGGCGTTACAACTTCCGTCAGGGAGCAACGTACCGCCTCAAAGCAACCAATGTTCCTGGTCGCGAAGGTCTGGTACTTTACCCAACACTACAGGTTTACCCGGCTCACCCCACGACAGATGCTTATCTGACACATAACAGTGTGCCACTGCAAATTACCGATGAAGACCTCGATCAAATCGAAACGAACAACTTCGTCACCAAAGTTATTTATCTACCAGAACCTAAGTTCCAGGAACTGGCAATCGCTGGTGTTGAAACACTTGTTTCGACCCGGCTCGATCCCGGTGTCGATCCTGTCAGCGAAGCCGACCGACGTGGTACCATTATGGCGGTGCTGAGAATTGGTAACATGGACTTGGAAATGCCCGGTCAAAACGGTGCACCAATCACAGCCGTCTCTCACATTCAAAAAGTGGATGGCGAACAAGGTCAGTTTGTTGAACCAATGCCAATCGGACCAGCAGGAGTTCCTTCGGGAATGCCTAATGCGATGGTCATGGGTGGTCCTTCTTATCCTGGCGGTGCTCCTTTCAATCCTGTTTCTGGAATGGGCGGAACGCAAGCCTGGGGCATGCCACGCAGCGGTACCCCCATCGGTTTGGTCGGTCCTCCGCACCTGCCTTATGGTGGTCCAGCCAGCTTGAAGTCTCACACAATCAACAACATGACAAAAGTTGATATGGGAAAACCAGTCCAACACTTCCGGGCTGATGTACGACACGATCCAGGTATTCGCATGCCTCATCCTGTGAAGTACATGGAATACACAGAGAAACATCCGGTTTACGGACCAAACGATCTTTCTGAACCAGCCTGGAACAGCGGCGGACAGGGCGGTTACGGCCCTCCCGGCGTACAACCAAGGCAATAATTACTGAATTCAAACCGTTTAGCCATGTTTTACAATGCGGCTAAACGGTCTTTTCTGATTTCAAATTTTTTGATACAAGGAAACCTCTAGTAATTCATAAGGAGCACAGAAATTCCTGTCTGTCTTGTTTGAGCATGGCTTAAATTAAGGCAGACAAGAATGTCTACCCTCCGTTCAAACTATTTTTGAATTAACAGAGGTTACCGAAATTCCTCCCTCCAAGAGTCCCTTCCCCGTTCATCACGAACATTTGGCATCACTGAAATCCTTCAATTGATGTTATCCCTTCCAGTTTTGTAGGACCCGCTGTGCGGACCACATTTGATCGAGCAATACCTGTTTTGGTCCGTACAGCGGACTCTACGTCATGCGTGATCTTCCCTTCCTTCGCCTCATTTTTCCCCGCAGGCAATCATGAAAACGACCATCATTCTCGTACTTCTGGGTACTTGCTATGTCCTGTTCGCAGCGACCATTGTCGAAGCACAGCCCCAGTTTAATGGCCCACAGTTTAATGGCAGGCAGTTAAAAGACTCGCCCTATTACCATCCGTTGAGTCAAACCACTCCTCCCGGCGTGGCTGGTCAATGGGCGGGCGCGTTGGGCCGGGCAGATATGCGCTATTTTCAACCGGTGCAAATCCGACTTCCCGGCGGCGGCAAGCTCACTGTTACGCAGCCACATACCAGACAAAAATACGATCTGACTGCGCCCGCACAAGTTGGCTATCTTGTCGGACCACTTTATCGATTCCGTATTTCAGAGATCCCCGAATTTCCGGGAGTTGAACTGTTCCCTTCCATTGAATTGATTGACCGTCTGCATCCTCCAGCCGGTTTGAAGAATAAGTATCCGCTTCCGATTGAAATTACCGCAGCGGATATTCAGGCAGCGATGAATGATCGCCTGGTCACAAAAATCATCTATCTGGAACAACCCGATCTGGCTGTCCCGAAGGCAGAACAAGGCAGCATTCACGAAGAGGCTGTTTCGCAATCAAAAAATCTGATGACCGAAGCCGATTTACGAGGGCGCCCGGTTGTTATTTTAAGGATAGGCGGACGTATCCCCAGCCCCGAAGAAATGTATGCCGATCCCACCAAACCACCTGCACCCATTGAACTTTATCCACAAAAATAAATATCGTAGGGTCCGCTGTGCGGACCACGCTGGAAATTCGACACCCCTAATTTCATGCGATGGTCCGCACAGCGGACCCTACAGTCTGAAAAGTTTTTCTTTAATTCAAACAGGTAATAGATATGTTGAATAAAATTGCACGTTTTGAAAACATCATTAACAAGACAGCCAAAGTCTCTTTGCAGATTGGCTTTGGCTTTCTGCTTTGTGCCAATTATTCCTGTTCTTCGACAAATTCGATTGTCGGAAAAGATCCGTTCAGCAAGCAACAAGGACCAATTCCCGGCTCGTCTGCTCAAGTGCCTCACGGCAATCATAGTATGCTGCAACAATCCAGTTTCCCGCTGGAACAATCACCAGCTGCGACGATGCCGTTGGCTCAGGGGCATCAAGGACATCAGCAGCAAATTGTACCGGCTGGATATCAACAACCCGCAGCGCAAAAAAAAAATGAATGGCCAGCCGTCCCTGAACAACGGATTGGCGTCGCCCCCCCACAAATGACACAAACCGCCGGGTTAGAGCAACCGCCGTTACCACCGGGGGGGTATACCCAACCTATCGGACAGCCACAATCCTGGGCAGTGCCGATGGCTCGCATTATGTCGCCTCCTGCTTCCAGCAAAACGGTTCCAGTGAAATACGAAGAGCCTCAAAAAAAAAAGGAAGTGAGTGAAAAAGCTCCTGAGTTCCCTGGTAAAATTGAACAAGTCGTGTTTGAAGCACCAGTAGAATCGTCACAACAAAACCCGATGGAGTCCTTGGATCCAGCCTTCCAGCAGGCAAGCAACTTCACGCCTGCAGAACCTCGTGTTCCGTTGAGTCAGGTATCTGCGACCGCTCATGTGCAATTAAATTCTGAAGCCTGTCAAAATTGCCCACCCGCGATGCCCGTCATAGCTGGAGCGAATCGCGAAGTGGATCCCGCATTCTATCCAGATGAATATCTTTGTGACGGTGGCGACCGCAATTTGCCCGTGCATTATTCGCCCGGCGTTCGTGAAGGACTCGACACACAAGATACCATTGCTGAATATCGAGATGGCGAGGGAAAACAGCACGTCAAAAAATCGAACCAGGCATGTGTTTACGCCCCCCGTTTTGCAGCAGTCACCACAACCGCAGGTGTTTCTGAAAACTTGAGCATCAACCGCGCCTTAGGTGCTTACGAAACCGTCAACGGTTTGGCAATAAATACCCGCATCAAACCGAATCTTGAACAGCAGACCGATCAGATCAAAGCGGCTCGCGTTCGTACCAGAGTCAGCGGGTTGGAATCAGAAAACATCACCCTCGGGATGAACCAGGCAACCAAGCTGGAAAATCATAGTAAGCTGGTCAATACAAATACCGATTATGCTTTTGCAGGGCTGGATAAACTGGACCGCTGGCAAACACCCGCTTCCATGGGCGGTATTCAAGCCGCTGCACAATGGACACGCAAACTCAGTCCCGTCATTATTGCCAGCGATACCGCCGGGTCGGAAGTTTACAGTTCCTTCCGAGCGGAAGAAATGGTCGGTTTGAAAGAGAAGCATCAGTCCAAAGGGGAAATTTACATCGACAAGTCGGCTGATAAATCCGACGCCAAGCCGGGTGATGTGATCACCTTTACGATCCGCTACAAAAACACGGGGGATCGTTCCCTGAATAATGTCGTTGTTGTCGATAACTTAACGCCACGGCTGGAATTCATCGAAGGAACAGGAACATCAGACCGTGACGGTCAACTTGTTGTCGAAGACAATTTAGAAGGAAGCCTCATCCTCAAATGGGAATTCGAAGGCGAACTAAAAGGTCACACCGGCGGCACGGTCACCTTCCAGGCGAAGGTTCGGTAGTCCTTAAACACTTTTTCCCCACGCTTTATTGTGAATTTTACCGTTTATGAATCGAGTAGCCGATAAAAAAGAAAGCACGCCAAGGCGTCTGTTCGCACTCGATGTATTGCGTGGGGTAGCTGCGGCTCTTGTTCTGCTTCACCATCTTCCCGATCCGTACCCGAATCTTTCTTACTCACAGGTTTCCGGCTGGGGAGTCGATCTGGTCGTTCAGTTGATCGAATTAGGCTGGATCGGCGTCGACCTTTTTTTCGTTCTCTCTGGTTTTTTAATATCCGGTTTGTTGTACCGGGAAGTTGATGAAACTGGTGGTCTGAAAGTTAAACGGTTTCTACTTCGCAGAGGCTTCAAAATCTGGCCCTGCTATTTCGCAGCCTACGGCGGGATGACTTTATTCATCGCATTGCGGGCAGCGCTCAGTCAAGATTGGGCCAAGGTCGAATTCACTTTTCGGAATGGGTTCTGGAACGCCATCTTCCTGCAAAATTATGTTGAGTGTACGAAGTGGGCACATAGTTGGAGTATCGCAGTCGAAGAGCACTTCTACCTTTTTTTGCCGATGCTCCTGTTACTAATTCTCCATTTCTGCAAAAACAATCAACAGAAACTTGCTGCTGTCCCCTGGGCTTGCCTGGCAATTATCGTCCTGGCTCCCCTGATGCGAATCGCCACTCTTGGCGAATTCACATGGCGCAGTGGTGAGTACGACTGGAAATCAATTTACTACCCATCGCATTTACGTGCAGACACTCTTTGTTTCGGAGTTCTGATTGGGTATCTCTTTCATTATCACCGCTCTTTGGCAGTGCGAATTGCCTCGCTTAAATCGATCGGAATCCCTCTTGTCTTTTTCAGCTTTGCAGTCCCCGTAGCTTGGCCTCTCCAGGAGCACACCGCTTACGGATCCATTGGGTTCACGATCATCGCGTTCGGCTTCAGTTGGCTTGTCTTGGCAGCAGGCTTGTTTCCGGAAACAGGGAAAGCCGGTTGGAAGATCATTTCCATTCCCTGCAAAGCCCTGGCCTGGATTGGGATTTATTCCTACACAGTTTACCTGGCCCATTCCATCATTTTCAGCCTCCCCGGCACAGACTGGTCACGAAGAACAGTGATCCATTTTCTGGCAAACTATGTTAATGATGTCACGCTTCTTTTGATTGACGCCTGTTCTTTCTGGTTCCTCTCTATTCTGCTTGGCCTGCTGCTTTCAAAAATGATCGAACTTCCATTCTTGAAACTGAGAAGCAAAATCGTGCCAAGTCATTACGTAGTGGCTGATAAAGTCCAGACAAAGTAATGGGAGTCACTATTTACCAGTGGGTAAGCATCGCGACCAAGGAGGTAACACCCCCGATTCGCCTGAATATATCCCGCGCAGTTAGAGAGCACCACTGCCGGTGAGGACGACGCGGATTGTTCTGAAGAGAACTTTGATATCATTCCAGAGGCAACAGTTTTGCAGGTAGATTAAATCGTAAGTCACTTTTTTACGGAAACTGTTGATATCGTTATCGTAGCCGTTTTCAATTTGTGCCAGACCGGTCAAGCCAGGTTTAAGGCCGAGCCTTTGAATGTAATCGGGGATTTCATTGGAAAGATGTTCGATAAATTCAGGACGCTCCGGACGAGGTCCGACCATCGACATTTCACCTTTGAGCACATTCCAAAGTTGAGGGAGTTCGTCAAGACGTGTTATTCTCAAAAATCGCCCAACGGATGTCACACGAGCATCTCCTTTAACGGCAAACTGCGCCCCGTCCCGTTCGGCATCGTTGCGCATGGTACGAAATTTATACAGCGTGAATTCTTTGCCGTATTTGTATTCGTTACGGCGATCATTTTCGATACGGCGTCTTTCCTCTTCTCCAGGAGGAGGCCCCATATTTTTAAGTCGGCGGTCTGTTTTCTTCTTGCGCAAATTCAAGCCAACGCGAGTTTGCGTAAAGATGGCAGGTCCGGGTGAAGTCAGTTTGACAGCGATCGCGGTAAGAAGCATCACGGGCCATAAAACCAGTAACAATCCCACAGCTATGACGATATCTAAAATTCGTTTTGTCAGTAATGTTGTACGAGACAGACAATGTACGTTACTGCGAGGAATTTGAAGATGCAGTCGGCTGATCCAGTCGGCTTCAATCGTCGGGGCTTCGTGAATGACTTCTTCACAATGTGAATATTCAAGGACATCCACCAGCGGTCCCGGCAAAACCTGCGGAGATTTTTTTGAGACTTTATCTAATTCAAAAGGAAGTGGCGAGAGTGTACTCATGGCGTTTTTCATCGATGATCAAAAAGAGATGGAACTGCCCTGTCTTTTCTGGTTCGTGCTAAGTCAATCTATAATTGATCGTTCTATGAACAGAACTTAACACTACTGCAGTTTATAACCCTCTGCCCGGAGGTGCTAACTATAAAAACTAATGTAGAATAATTCGGTTGCCTCCGCTGAAAAAATATGCGGGTTACAACGAATATCCCGATTATACGGATTGTTTTCCGAAATCAACCATAAAGCGACAAATACTGTCAACAATGCTCTGATTTTGAGCTATTCCGGTTCCTGTTCTTCTGCAGGTGTTTTTATCGCCAGTGGCATAAATGCTGCGTTGAGAGGGGCAGCGGACTTATCAACACGGTGAACAACATACTGTCCAGAGCGAAACAGAACGGGGAAATGGTAGGGGAATTCTTTCAGGTGCTTCGTTGGAAACTTCCCTGGGAGTGAAAAAGCTGGATTGGAGCCACTGCTTCGAACATCTTGAGGCGACATCCCATTTTCAATCAGCCCACTTAATACATAACGATGCCCGGAATGATCCAGTTCGCTGATAATTTCATCTGCGTGGTCGCGATAAAAAATTCGTGTCAGGACATCCAAATAAACAAATCGCGTCGAAGGCTTCAAATTTAATTCACGATAAGCATGCACCAAATGGACATTGTGGACGGTCAATTCGTGATCGCGTAGTTTTAATTCACACAAAAAATCTAACGCCGGTTGCAACTCAACCCAGTTTGGCAAAGCGAAGTGTTGAATAGCCGTTTTCACTTCGGGGGTGCTTCCCTGTGTCAAACAAGCCCTCCAGTAACGCGTGCGATTCCAGTTAGTTGCAGGATTCGTCACCAAGGCAAACATTATCAGAATGAAAGCAGCACCAACACAAATATTCTTTGAAGAAGCAGCCGTTTCGTTTGGTGCAGATACTGCTACGAAATGTTCGACCATTTTTCTTGCATGACGAACAACAATCGTCATCCCCAGAAATATTTCCGGCACATGCACATAATCGAACAGATGCTGCATCGTGAAAGACTGAAACAGCCAACCTAAATACAATCCACACAATAGTAATTGAGAAATCTCTTTCTTATTGACCGCCTGGGTATTGAATATCATTTTCACAATTCGAGAAACAGCCAGCGGAATCGCCAGTAGATGAAACAGACTGAACGGCATAAAGCGTAACTGTTCTCGCCATAATCGATCCCACGTCCAGCGATCAGAGCCAACTTCAAAGTAAGTCGGGTTCCATTCCAGTGACATCTCCAGAAAATGAGGCCAGGCCCCGGTTTGCATCAACCAGCCGATACCAAGCGAACCAATCAATAATCCACCGACAAGCAGACCGGACAAATCAGAAATGATCAACTTACCTGCTTCTTTTAATCGCAGGCTTTTCTTTTTACTGATAACAATTAAACCAATCAACAGCACCGCAATTGCAGGAATGGCAATGAATGGTTTAAGCCAGAACCCAACCGCCCAGACAGTTCCTTCCAGAAAACCCCATTGGAAAAGTTTGCCTTTTGAACGGCTCGATAAAAGTGTTCGTTCAATCTGATTTCGACGTAAATACAACGCAAGCAGTGCAGGAAATAGCATCCAGACATCTCGCTGACAATGGCACCATTCCGAGGTTCCGAAATAAAACCAGAACAGGAGCAACGCCAGAAAGAGCGATTCGTTTCGAGAATATTTTTCGCTGGAAGTTGCGTCAGCACGATGCCAGAAAACGAGTAGCATTACAATTCCTGCCACAACCGTTAAATCGACCAATCGCAATGCAGTAATCGACCAGCCGAATAACGAACGGATCAGCATATGCAGCCAGACAATTCCCGGAAGATTCGGTTCCACAATATCGCGATAAAGAACGCCGCCACCCAACGCTGTTTTTGCCTGCAAATCGTAAAGCACCGCATCGGCAGTCAATGGCATACAAAGCATCAACGGCAGACTTTGAATAATCAAAGCGACCAGCAATGTCCCCCAAAACCAGGGGGATTCAATCATTTTTCCAATGCGCAACTGCATGGGTAATAAGTGTTTCCTTACTAAATTCCTGGCAAGCCGAAGGTGTTAACCCTTGTCATTCTGAAAGTAAACAAGCTTCTGCTAATTGCACAGCAGAGTCATCAGGGGGTTACCCCCCCCGGCTCGCCTAAAAAATGTCCCTACAAATATGTAGCTCGAAAATGGCTTTCAATGATGTTGCAAATAGTATTCTCAACCTCATCAGAAAAGGTCTTTCGGAATAATCGTTGCAACCGTTATTGCGAATCATCAATTCTCTCTCTTCGCAGAGGTTTCACACGCCATGGAGTCTGTCGAAAAGCTAAGTCTTATCATCGCATGTTGTTTTTTTGCATCATGCAATAGACCTTGCGAACTGAAGAAGATCACCAGATTATGAGGATCGATATTATATGGAACTGGCACATTTACACGAACTTTCTGAGCTGGAACAATCCTACTGGTGGCATGTTTCAAAACGACGATTGATCAGCCGCTGGCTCGATCAGTACGCTCCGTCTCCCGGCTTGGTGATTGAAGGAGGAATCGGCTCGGCTGGGAATTTACTCTCTTTCCAACAGCAGGGGTATCAGGTAGCCGGGCTGGATATTATGCCCGAAGCAGTCGCCTACGGAAAACAACGGGGTATCGAAAATGTGCAGGTTCACGATCTGCATCAGCATTGGCCATTTGAAAAACAATCAGCCGATGCGGTTATTATGCTCGATGTGATCGAACATGTTGAACATCCGGAGCAAGTTCTTGAGCATGCCTCAAGCATTCTAAAAGAGAACGGCATACTTATTTTAACAGTCCCTGCTTATCAATGGTTGTATGGCGATTGGGATCGCGCGTTGGGGCACCATCGAAGATACACAAAAAAACAATTGCTCAAGCAAACAAAACAGACCGGGTTTGAAACCTTAAAAATCACTCACTGGAATTCCTTCACATTACCCGCTGCGCTGGGAATTCGTACCTGGCAGAAGATCAGCCCGCAATCTCGCTCCGCGGAATTCCCGCACGTCTCTCCGTGGATGAATCGGTTGTTGATGAGCTGTGCAGACGCCGAACGCTGTATGACAAACTTCCTGCAAATCCCATGCGGGCTTTCCATTGCTGGACTGTTTCGTAAATCGAGTGGGGGTTCACATGCCAGCTCTTGAAGACCTCAAAAAACAACGCTGTGAAAAGCCTTTTGTTTCGGTAGTATTGCCTGTTTACAACGAATCCAATGCCATCATCCTGTTGATTGAGCAGATCAAACAATCTTTATGCAGTGAAGTTTCCAAGCTGGAAATCATCTTCGTTAATGATGGTTCGAACGACGGGAGCGCAACTCTTCTTGATGTCATGACGAAAGCGCATGCTGAAGTTGGCGTTATCCATTTCTCACGAAATTATGGACACCAACCGGCTGTGCAAGCCGGGCTGGAGCAGGCTCGCGGCGAAGCGATCATCGTGATGGACGCCGATCTTCAAGACGATCCGACTGCACTCCCAGAATTCCTCGCTGCCTGGAAGCGTGGTTACGATATCGTTTACGCAACACGAACCGAAAGAAAAGAAGCCGCCTGGAAGCGATTTCTGTTTACCGGTTTTTATCGCGTATTGAATTCAATTTCTTCTGTCGCGATTCCACTTGATGCTGGCAACTTCAGCTTGCTTGACAGACAAGTCTTAAATAAATTGAACGATCTTCCCGAACGCGACCGTTATTTTCCCGGCTTGCGTAGCTGGGTTGGTTACCGACAACTTGGCATCGAAGTCGAACGGCTGGCTCGATACGATGAAACGCCGCGTGTTTCGCTGATGGGATTGTTTCGTCTTGCCAAGACGGCGATTTTTTCTTTTTCGAATGTTCCGTTGACGATGTTCTACGTCATAGGCGTTGCATCATTTTTGATCAGTGGAAGCCTGGCTGGTTTTGCGATGTATCATAAGCTGATTTCAGGTGCAGCCATTCCCGGTTGGACATCTTCAACAATGGTTGTTTCCTTCTTTGGTGCGGTCAATGCGCTCGGCATTGCGATTCTGGGCGAATACGCCGCTCGCATCTACGACCAGGTTCGCGCCCGCCCCAATTATCTTATTCAACGACAATCAGGGTTTGATACTCCAGTTAAAACCTCTGCTCAACGCAGTCCAATCAGCGATTTCAAAGATGGTTCTCCCGAATCAGAATTGCTCAACTGGCTTGCCAAAAACATCGCAGAGAGCAGCCTGGAGAAAAAAGGTGTCAGGAACCTTTAATCGTAATAAACAGGAAAGAAAAAGCGAGATAAAAGCAGGATAATATACTAAAAAAGAAATAAACGGTTCCTGACACCTTTACTCATGCACCTTTACTCATGTCCTTTTTTGAAGGCCAGAGAATCAACAGTGCAATTAGTCCGACAATGGGGGCTAATCCGACGATGATTAGGCCGAGTTTGTAGCTGCCGTGTGCTTCGATGTATTGTCCCAGAAAAATTTGATTCGTACTGGCAACGACCCAGGCAAAAGCAGCCAGCAGACCAGAAAGGACTCCCATTCTTTTATCGGAAATTTCCTGAGCCAGCGAATAATAAAATGGATGCAATCCTAAAATGCCAGCCGCTGCGGTGTAGAGTAGCGCGATCATCAAAAAGCCATCCCCCACAAACGGAATCAAAGCAGCCGAGGCTGTTAGCAGGGTGAAGGCCGCAAAGCCGACTTTTCTTGCAGCATGAACTCCCAGTCCGCGAAGGATCAGTGCAGATGTGAGGATTCCCGAAAGAATGCAGCCGATATCTGCTGCGATGAAATAGCCCGACATCAACCCGCGTGTCGCATCTTTCGAGTAGCCATGATAATCTTGCAGAAACATTCCCAGCCAGGCCCGCAAAAACTGCCAACTGACGGTTAACATCGCGATCACAATGGCTAGCGTGATCATGCGTCGTATCAAATGGGTTGGTTCATCAGTTGAGCTATTTGGAACGGGAATTTCAGTCAGTTCTTCAGGCCCGGTTTCCTCACCTACCGGCTGCACATGCAGGTCGGCTTCGTCTTGTTTGGGGACAGAAATATCCCTGCGACCAATCAGGAGAAACCAGATTGGCACCCAGACTAAGCCAGCTAGTCCAATCGACCAGAATGGAAACTCCCAGGTATGTCCGGCTCGCTCGGCTGCACCAATGTAAAGAGGAACGATGATCGCCCCTAGTGATGCCCCACTTTGCAGAATACTGTTTCCCAATGTGCGATCTTTGGGTGAAAGAACGGCGCGGACCGTCAGCAGCGCACAAGGCCAATGTCCGGCTTCAAAAATGCCGAGTGCAATGCGGCAGATCATTAGCCAACGAAAGACGGCTGTTCCCGGGGGATCACCTGATGATTCAAATGTTGCAGCAACCCATTCGCTTCCTGCAAACGCGGTAGCCAACCCCGCCAGTGACCAGCCGGTGATGACAATCGGATAAATAAAACGCGGACCAAAACGGTCAGCCACCAATCCAAAAAAAATGGAACCGAATGCAAAGGCGTATCCGAAATACCCTTCAACCATTCCGATGCGGGCTTCACCCAGATTGAAATTCTTTTTAAGTGTCGGCAGCGTTACTGCTAACGCCTGCCGGTCCATGTAATTGAGCATCGTGGCGAGCAGCAATACGGCGCAAACAATCCAAGGCCATTTTGAACCTCCGCTCTTTTTTTTATTCAGAGATTCCATTTTTCACCATTCCAATCGATCATTTTTTGCAGATAATTCTCAACGCCGTCGGCAAAGCAATGAAAAAGAGCATCTCCCTTTTCAGATGTCGCAGCAGCCGGGGTGCCAATATGTCCCGGCTTACTGCAATCGGTCATCGTCCAACCGCGATAGCCTGGGGCTCCCCCCGTTCCAAAGGGGACTTCGGGAACATTTTTGACATCTCCTTTGACTAACTCCGGTCGAATTTGCAGCATCATAGAGGTTTCCCATTCGCCAGCGTGTCCCATTCGATTTTGAACATAGTCGGAACGAGTTTCATTCGGGCTGGCGGAATCCCAATAAGTGAGTGCCAGCAAAAGCAAATCTTTTCGACCCCGATATTGCTGACGTAATTCAAACAATGCTTGCTGAGAAGGCGTTGTATTTCCTCCATGCCCGTTGATGAAAACAAAACGGACGAATCGATGCGTTAAAAAACATTCCACCATGTTTTTAAGTAAATCGAGATAAAGCCGCGGCTGGGCAGATAACGTCCCCGGCATATCCAGGTGGTGATGAGAATTCCCAAACCATTGCAGCGGGGCGAACAGAACTTTATCGGCAAGCGGTTTTTCCTGAAGCTGCCGCATCAATTCTCCCAGCAGCAAGCTATCGGTAAATAGAGGCATGTGCAAACCATGTTGTTCGCACGCTGCAATCGGAAAAACAATCGGGGTATCACGGGAAAGTGAATCGACTTCTTCCCATGTCATTTCAGCTAAGTTCATTAATGAATTCTTTCAGGCATTAAGGGCGAGACTGTTTCTGTAATTATGAAAACTTCAGGGAACCTCTATTTGTTCAAAATCTCCTATTGGACGGAGGGTAGACATTCTTGTCTGCCAACAATACAGCATGCTCTAGCGAGGCAGACAGGAATGTCTGTACTCCTTTTGAATTAATAGAGGTTCCATTAAAAATAGAGGTTCCATTAAAAGAAGAGACGCTGTGCGGTGCCACGCAGCATTTCCTGCTTGTCGGCTTCACTGAGGAAATCGATCCGGTCGCGAATGAGCGCAATCGCGGGATCGTAAGTGTAACCACCCTGTACCTGATACGGACAATCACTCGCCCACATCAAACGCTTCGGACCGTATGCTTCAACAAGGCGTTTAATCAGCGGTATCAAATCGAGATAAGGAGCCTTCTTTTTTCCGAGTGCATAAAAGGCTGATGTTTTCACGTGCGTTGTTGGAAACCGTGCCAACTTACAAAGAGCATCTAGCGGACCTTGTTCAAACTTTCCGCTCACACCGATTCTCGCAAAGTGATCGATGACGACTTTTGTTCCTGGGAATTTTTGGCAAAGGGTATCGATGTATTGAACATCTTGTGGGTTGATCAACGGGCAGATTGCCAGGTTTTGTTTGCGAGCCGCCTTCCATAGGTTTGCCATTCCTTGATCGTTCACCCAATTCTTTGCATCGTCTCCATGGGAATGAATCCGAAACCCTCGTACTCCTTTTACTGCAAGCTGCTTCATCTTGCAGGCGACATCTTTTTGATGATGATCGACAATGCCAACCCCGGAAAAAATGCCTGGGTATTTTGCGATCGTATCCAGCATGTAGCTGTTATCGTATCGATAGAAACTCATCTGAATCAGCACAATGCGTTCAACGCCGGAAGGTTTACAATGAGCAAACAACTGCTGTGGCGTGAAGCTTTTCGGCTGCATTGATTTGATGGTAAAGTTCTTATCAAGTGGATAGCGTTTCACATCCGGCGTCCAAACATGCACGTGGGCATCAATCCAACCGGGCTTGTTCTGTTCGGTTGCCATCGCTTGCGAAGTGGTAGCAAGCGTCGCGGCACCAGCAACCGCAATGGCACCAAATTCCCGCCGAGATAAATCCCTGTTTATTGGGGCTGACATCTTCAATCTCCGTCTTCGTATTTTTTAATTGCATCGTTAAATCGCGTGATACTGAGTATCACCAACAAAACAGGCGCTGTCAACGGCGTGGATGCGATTCTCTCAGCCATCTTTCATTCGAGTGCTGTTTGTAAACTTCTATTAATTCTAAACGTGTTTTGAACGGTGGGAAGGCGTTTTTTCTCTGGTTAGCCCTTGAATGTAACCAAGAGATA
>Ga0316208_1001747_pt1 | contig 19585 bp, 18 predicted proteins | sample 3monopyrite_MG_FD_204944 | JGI IMG/M metagenome (GOLD analysis project Ga0316208, IMG submission 204944) | Microbial mat bacterial communities from mineral coupon in-situ incubated in ocean water Damariscotta River, Maine, United States -... | ecosystem: Environmental > Aquatic > Marine >...
GATTTTTTTAAGCCTTCAACAATTTCGTTTATAATAGTCTGCTTCTTCGTCAAATATTCTTCCATAAATTATTTTGCCAACCTTATGCCGGTGAATTGCCAACGCGCATCTGCATGAAAGAAATTTCGATACGTCCTGCGAATATGAGATTTTGAAGTAGCACACGAACCTCCTTTTAGCACGTACTGATTGGCCATGAATTTTCCATTATACTCACCAAGAGCCCCCGGTAGCGGCTTATAATTTGGGTACGCTGAATAACCACTCATTGTCCATTCCCAAGTATCGCCATACATCTGTTTTAAGCCCATTTCATTATTTGAAGTTGGAATTGGATGAAAATTATTGTTATCAACAAAATTTCCCTCAATCAACCTTTTTCCGCATGCATGTTCCCATTCTTGCTCTGTTGGTAAGCGCACTCCTTTCCATCGGGCAAATGCATCTGCTTCGTAATAACTAACATGCGTAACGGGTTCATTTTCATCAATGAATCGGGCACCGGATAATGTAAAATTCATCCATTTCTTATCCCGCTTAAACCAGTAAAGAGGTGCATTCCAATTTTGGGTATTTACTGCCGACCAGCCTTCATCAAGCCATAATTCTGATCGATCATAACCGCCATCATCCATAAACTCAATGAACTCTTTATTGGTGATTAGTCTATCGGCGAGCTGATAATTTTGAACAAATGTTCTATGCCGAGGGTGTTCATTATCGTACGTAAATTCCTTTCCCTTACTCCCAATTTTCACCATGCCTTCATCAAAAGAAATCCAATTTAATGCGATCGTTTCGGGTGATTCGGTGATAACTCGGTTTCTATAAACTGGAAGCAAGGGGTTCTGAGCAAACAAAAACTTTACGTCTGTTAGAATCAATTCTTGATGTTGTTGTTCGTGATGATTACCGATTTCAATTACGGAAGCCACTTCACTCCAAACGTCCTGAGAACAGTTTTCAATAAACTGTTGAAGCTGCCTATTTATGTACGTACGATATTCAAAAACCTCTTTTACTGTTGGTCGTGATAACATCCCTCTAAGAGCTCTGTTGAAAGGGACACCTGTTTGCAGATAATAGGAATTAAAAAAATAGGCATACTGCGGATGAAGGCTTTCATAATCTGGCTGATATTTTTCTAATACAAAGGTTTCGAAGAACCAACTAGTATGAGCCAAATGCCATTTAACTGGGCTGGCATTTTCCATTGGTTGAATAACAAAATCTTCCGTTTCTAAGGGCTCAACTAAATAATTTGTAAATGCTCTTACTTTCCCGAAATCGCTAATTAAGTGTTCTCTAGAAAGGCGTGTATTTAAGTTTGATTCTTTAATACTACTCATTGATCTCTTCATTTAAATAACAGTGAACCAATGTACCGAAACCAACGGAAATGAAAAAAAGAAACGTGGTTAACAAATTATTAACCCCGAAAAAACTAATTATTTGTCTCTGTAAAAAAAGATTTTTTTGTTTGCACTATCTCGTCGACTTTTTACAGTAAAATCTTTTTGTCTGCAAAATTGATAAACAGCCGTTCTCATTGAGTTAACACCTTTCTCACTTGTGTATGCTACTTCAATTGCTTGACCATTAGCTTTTAATTTATCAATTGCTTCTAATAATGGACGAAACTTTGAAGATCGCTTTTTTGACGTTTTTATTGTTGATCGTTTTACAAATTTAATTTCCACAGGATTGCTACTATTCTATTTTTATTTACCGTAGTCTATTGTTTAATAAAAGAATGATACGAATTTAAGAAAATTTAAATTCATAAATATTAGTCTATACTAATAAAACAAATAGTATAAAATATTTAGATATTTAAATACTTCATTATTAGTTTTATTTTTAATAAGTACTGTGTAATAATAAACAGATATTTATTTCACAGTACTTATTTAAAACTGAATGTATTCTTATTTATTGTTTTCATTTTCGTCTTAGGTTTGCTGCAATCAAACATCAAATTTAAATATGAAAATGTAATTATAGACCTTCATCAAAAAGTGGGCTGATTTAATTAAATTTATAATTGGTCGTCAACTTTTAAAATAAATCTATCGCCTTTCTCAAAATATTAATTAGCTGATTTGCCTTGTTGCTGTCTTCTGCTCCTAAAGTTTGGAAATCCCCGATCATTTAAGAATGAGATATCGAATATAGCAGACACTATTCTAACTCGGCTGTACTACTGTTTAAAGAATATGTATTGAGGAAGAGAAAATATATTTTAGATGTAAAAGAGAATTGTAAAGGTAGTTCCACCATCATCATTGGAACGCTGAGTAAGAGTTGCATCCAGTTTGCTTGCCAGTGTTTGAATAATTACTGACCCAAGTGAATCTTCGACCGTTCCATCTAGCATATCCGTTAATCCTTTTCCATCATCGGAGATGTTAATGAGTACACAATTGCTTTCGTCTTTTTTTACGGCAAGGCTGATTTTTCCAAACTCAGCATATTCGAAAGCATCGCGATACATGTGTACCAATACTTCGTTTACAATTAAACCAACTGTAAGTGCAACACTTGCTTTAAGCAAGATTTTATCCATATCAACCAAGTAACTGATTTCCTTTTCGTCATCTTCAAAAATCTCCGCCACAATTGATGTGAGTCGACCTAAATAAAGTCCAATATCCAGATATTCAAATTCATCTTGATTATACAGGATATGATGAGCATTTGAGATGGTTTCGATCCGGCTACCTGTAGCTTTTAAGATAAATTGTGCATGTCTATTATCAATAACCGGTACTTCAAGTTGAATGAGAGCATTGATGGCAGCTAAATTACCTTTCATGCTTTGGTGTACTTCTTTTAATCGATTCTCTTTTTCTTCAACACTTTTTTTTAGCTCATCAACTTCACGAACTTTTTCGATAGAAAGCGCCATGTGACCGGCTAATGATTCGAATACAGGAATCTCACTTTCTTTAAAATTCTTGTCACCTTTTTTATTCAATACTTGAATCACCCCGATGGCTTCATCTTTAGAATTGATTAAAGGGACACATAAGATGTTTTGTGTGTGAAATTCAGAACTAAGTTCTTCCCAAAAAATGGAATCATCTTTAGGTGAATTTGAGAGATACGGCTTTTTGTTGGTGAGTACCCAACTTGCAACGCCCTTCTTTCTTGGGATATTTATACCTGTAATTTTATCCTTTACAGGGCCAGTAGGAATGCTTACATGTAATTCGCCTGAAACTACATCCAGCAACATCAGTGAGCTTGCCTCTGCTTCCATCACTTGAGTTGCTGAGTTCATGCATTTTAATAACAATGCTTTTAGCTCCATCGTACGATTAATACCTTCAATTGCATGTAATAAGAGCTGCATGTGTTTGAAATTCTCCGCCATATAAACTAAACCTATTTTTTGAAAATGGGCGATCAATAAGATGCCCTAAGATTAAGATAAAAACAAAAATCCCCGCCAATTTTGATGAGGATTTGCAAATTTTAGTTTTTGCTCTTTTTCAGATAATCGAGTAATACAGTATGAAGTATACCACCATTGCGGTAGTAATCAACTTCAACAGGCGTATCGATTCTACATTTAGTCATGAATTCAAAAGTTGTTCCGTCTGCTTTAGTGGCTGTTACCTTAATCTCATCACGCGCTTTCACTGAATCATCCACATGAATGTCAAAACTTTCTGAACCATCTATACCGAGCGCATCGGCGCTGTCGCCATCTTTAAATTGAAGTGGTAATACGCCCATTTGAATTAAATTTGATCGGTGAATTCGTTCATAAGAAACAGCGATTACACATTTAACACCAAGTAGATTTGTTCCTTTTGCTGCCCAGTCTCTTGATGATCCTGTTCCGTATTGTTGTCCCGCTAGTGCAATCAGCGGCGTTCCACTTTCTTTGTACTTCAATGATGCGTCAAATATAGACATCACTTCGCCGGTTGGATGATACATTGTAAATCCACCTTCAGTACCCGGTGCTAATTGATTTTTGAATCGTACATTCGCAAATGTTCCTCGTGTCATAATTCGGTCATTTCCTCGACGTGATCCGTATGAGTTGAAGTCTTTTCTCTCAACTCCATTCGCTTTCAAGAATAATCCGGCAGGAGCATTTTCTTTGATATTTCCGGCGGGAGAGATATGATCGGTTGTAATTGAATCACCAACTTTAACCAATAATTTCGCACCGGTTATCGGTTTGATAGCCACTGTTTCCTGATCCATATTCATAAAAAAGGGAGGCTCTTGGATGTATGTAGACTTCTCATCCCAGGCAAAAAGATCACCATCCGAAACCGGAATTTCATCCCAAGTTGGCGAATCAAAAATATCACTATACATTTTTTCAAAAAGATCAGGGCGAATAGCGTTGTCCAATTCTGCAGCAATTTCTTCTGTGGTAGGCCAAATATCTTTAAGAAAAACGTCATTTCCGTTATGATCTTGGCCCAGTGGCTCCGTTGATAAATCGATGTCAACTGTACCCGCAAGCGCATAAGCAACTACCAATGGTGGTGATGCCAAAAAATTTGCTTTTACCCATGGATGGATACGACCTTCAAAATTCCTGTTACCAGATAAAACACCGGCAGCAATCAAATCACCTTCTCTGATTGCCGTTTCAACAGGTTCCGGCAATGGTCCTGAATTACCTATACAAGTAGTACATCCATAACCCACCAAATTGAAGCCAAGTTTATCCATATACTTGGTAAGTCCCGCTTCTTTTAGATACTCAGTTACAACTCGAGAACCCGGTGCTAGAGAAGTCTTTACATATGGAGGAACGGTCAATCCTTTTTCAACGGCTTTTTTGGCAACAATTCCCGCTCCTAACATTACACTAGGGTTTGAGGTGTTGGTACACGATGTGATAGCTGCAATAACTACATCACCGTGCTTCATTTCAATTTCCTGACCGTTTTTATACTTACCGGTTTTTTTAAGTCTATCATCCGCTAAACTGAACCCCATTGTTGGGTCACTACTTGTTAAAGATGCCTCAAATGTTTTCTTCATATTCTTCAAAACAATACGATCATGCGGAAGTTTTGGTCCGGCTAATGAAGTTTCAACAGTGCTCAAATCAAGATGCAAGGTTGATGTAAAAACAGGTTCTGCCGTTTCATCAGTTCTGAACAATCCTTGAGCCTTTGTGTAATTTTCGACCAAATTCACCAAGTCTGCATCACGGCCGGTTCTGCTCATATATCTTAGGGATTCCGAATCGACTGGGAAGAAACCCATTGTTGCTCCATACTCAGGAGCCATGTTGGCAATAGTTGCGCGATCCGGCAAACTCATATTGCTGATCCCATCACCATAAAATTCTACAAATTTACCTACCACATTATGCTTTCGAAGCATTTCTGTAACGGTAAGAGTTAGATCAGTAGCAGTTACACCCTCGCGAAGGGCACCCGTAAGTTTCATCCCAACAACTTCGGGTACTAACATAGAAATGGGTTGTCCCAACATTGCGGCTTCTGCTTCGATTCCACCAACACCCCAACCTAAAATCCCAAGTCCGTTAATCATGGTAGTATGAGAATCCGTCCCAACTAAAGTATCCGGATAAGCAGTTTCGGTTCCGTCTTGCTCCGTTTTGGTGAATACGCCGCGAGCCAGATATTCCAAATTCACCTGATGAACAATTCCGCGACCCGGCGGCACAACACGGAAATTATCGAAAGCTTCCTTTCCCCATTTTAGAAATTGATAGCGCTCGTTGTTTCGCTCCATTTCTTTTTCCACATTAAAAAATAGTGCTGCCTCAGAGCCAAACATATCAACCTGTACAGAGTGATCGATCACTAAATCTACCGGTACTTGCGGGTTGATGTCGGTTGCATTTCCACCCATGCGTTGCATTGCTGAACGAAGCGCTGCTAAATCAACTACCGCAGGTACGCCTGTGAAATCCTGAAGGACCACACGCGATGGTTTAAATGGAATTTCACCTTGTGGACTTTTGGCATTATAATTAGCCAAGGCTTCGATATCGCTTTTTGTAACTACATAATCGTCGAACTCACGGAGCACAGCTTCTAATAAAATTTTGATAGAAAACGGAAGTTTATCAATGTTTCCATATCCCATTTCTTTCAATTTCTCTAGACTATATAAATAGCCCGTTCCCGACCCTGTTTCAAATGCTGTGCGTGTGTTTTTAAATGCTTCGCTCATAGACTCGCTTTTTTAGTGATTTTGAGGGGTGGGAAAATACAAATTCTGAGGAGCTTTTTCATGGCAGATTAATGACTGTTGACAGACGACTCAAGTCTAGCGCATACATTGTAAATCACATTCATTTTTAAAATCAAGAGAGTACAGGTAAAACCAAAAGTAAGTGATAACTGTGCAGAGTGGAGTTCAAAAAGACAGAACTACGTTGGAGCAAATCATGATTCGCCCTTACACAATCAGTTATTCAGAAACTTCAACGATCTTTTGATGCAAGCATCCCCCCAAACTTAGCACAAGCGTTGCACCTTTTTTAAAGTCGATACTTGATGTAGGTTTTTATTAAGATCATAAGCTTGTTCGTTATTCTAGTGGTTGAAAATTATGACGAGTAGTATGCTTGCCACGGCGATTTCTCCGCTTGTGTAAACCCAATAAATTTACTTTAAAAATGGATGATCAGCTCATCTTGATTAACAATTGTACAAGTTGTTATTTTATTCATGCTAATTACAATTGATACATCAGTATTCTAGCGGTTTTGACAAATGAACCAAAAAAAAAGCGCTAATTTTGAAAACTCAAGGGACTGAATTAATCGCTCCAATCAGTATAGACGCTGAAATTGGAAATGCACTTTCTGCAATGTTCAAAAGGATTAGAATTAGTATGGATCAAGCAAATAAATTGCTATCCATATATAATTCAATTCCGATAAGACGTGAACCATTACGATTACAGAATTCAACTGACATTGCATTTCGCAATGGTATTTATGCTTATGATGCCTATATGTTAGATTGTGCAATCCAATTTGATAGTCATCTATTAAGTTTAGATAAAAAGCTAATCGAAACAGCTAAAATCCTTAATGTATCAGTTTTGGAAATTTAATTATGAAAGTCTATACATATTCAAAAGCTAGGCAACAACTCTCAAGATTATTGGATGAAGCAGCAAAAGATGGGGAAGTGCAAATTGTTCGCAGAAACGGTAAAACTTATGTGATAAAACCTTTAAATGAATTTGCCTCACCACTCGATATTGAAGGATTATCTTTGAAAATGCCTTTGGATGAGTTGAATGAAATAGTACGAGAAGGAAGAGAGCGTTAGATATTTGAGCTTGCACTAGTTACACAAAAAAACGCTTGAACCTTTCTTAGTTGTTGCGGAAAATATTCACCCGATATAAAATTTCTAACAGTATGCAGTGTTGGTTCATGAGCTGACACTACGATGCCCTTCTGATGCACGAAATATCGAATAATTTTCTCGATCATTCATACCTCTTCATCCACTCAAAATCGAGCTCAAATTTTGACTTCAATAGTGCGACATCTTTTTTAAAAAACTCAATTAAACACCTTTCTATTTCATCCGACAATTCATGCTTGTATTCTAACGAGTTATATTTTTTGAAGTTATTCGTTTTATCCAGCTCCAAACTTTTTGCACCTACTATTTTTTCATCAATAATATTAAAGCTCTCGAAATATGAAGTATTCGAAACACCAACATGTTTCAGAATTTTTAACATCGTTTGTTTGGGTTTCAGGAGCAGATCAGCCTGATCTAAAACTTGTAAATTTTTTCTATCGAAATACTTAAGATACTCGTGGAGTTGTTTTCCATATAAAGAGTTACTGCAGTATCTATAAAAGGTTCTTTTTTCTATTCCTTGCATATCATTCTCAATTGCAACTTCAAAAGATCTCGTATCCAGGCGATCCGGAGTATTTTTTTTTGCAAACCGCGAATTCGGATTAGAATAAAAATTGTAATGCGAAATTGTTCTTTCGATAGGGTCTCTGAGCAATGCAATTAATTTCGTGCCTGGGAAATATTTATGAATTAATGCAGCAGATCTCTCATCATGAATGTAAACAGGTGACGCATCAAAAAGTTTTTGAGACTTACCATTCTTTTTTCCGAATTGATTGTAGTACCAGTAATCCCCTTTTTTGTAATTATAACTAAAAAAACAAGGTTCTTTAAGCTTTGATGCCTGAATCTCGGGATGTTGCCCTAAGTAATGCCATAAACTCGTAGTGCCACATTTCATGCCACCAATTACAAAAAAATCGATATTTCGCTTTATAAATTGCGCAAATATCTTATTCTTCAATTTTGATTTTATTTTTTTCAGCTTCAAGTTGCTATTTTTTACCTATATAATTAGAGTACAAAGCTACAAATTATGAAGTGAATTTGCTTTCCACTTTTGGCTTCCGAAACAAGAGTTGCATTCCAATTCTTTTTTAATTCTTAATGTTGATAACTACGATTATTTGCCGTAATTTTTAGGTCTTTCCAAAAAAGCAAAATACACACAATCGTGGATACTTTAAGTTTTAAAACATACTCAGCTAAGCCCAGCGATATCGAAAAAAAATGGGTAATGGTTGACGCCGAGGACGTTCCTTTAGGGCGTTTGAGTACTGTTGTAGCATCTGTACTGAGAGGCAAAAATAAGCCTACTTTTACTCCACACATGGATACCGGCGATAACGTAATCGTTATCAATGCAGAAAAAGCAAAATTAACCGGTAAAAAAATGACGGACAAAATGTACTTCCGTCACTCGTTTTATCCAGGTGGTGAGCGCTTTACCAGCGCCGAAGATATGTTGGCAAAAGACCCAACTTCTCTCGTGATGAAAGCTGTAAAAGGCATGCTCCCCAAAAACAGACTTGGACGCAAATTGCTAACCAACTTGCGTGTGTACGCAGGACCGGTTCATGGGCAAACTGCACAGAAACCTGAAATCATCGAGTTTTAATCGATTTTATACATGGCACAAGCTAATTACATCGGACGAAGAAAAACATCAACAGCACGCTTGTATATCAAGCCGGGCTCTGGTTCTTTTGTGGTAAATGGTACTCCAATTGCTGATTACCTTCCATCAAAAGCAATTTTAAATATTGCATTATTACCGCTATCTGTTACGGATAACAGCACTAGCTACGACATTAAAGTTACTGTTCGTGGTGGTGGTAAAGCAGGTCAGGCTGGCGCAATTCAGCATGCTCTTGCACGAGCAGTTGATGGCGAGACAGAAGATTCTCATACTATTTTAAAAGAGCACGGACTTCTTACACGCGACGACAGAATGGTTGAGCGGAAAAAACCTGGACAGCCAAAAGCTAGAAAGAAGTTCCAGTTCAGCAAGCGTTAATAATACGCTACCGAAACATTTTTTTAACACACATATGTGGCGACTCATCGCCTGGTGTTCTGATATTTATCAGGATTGGATGATGAGGTTGACCTGCATAGAGGATTAACCTAAACATACATATATCATGCCTCAAGCTGCTTCAATAGAAGAATTATTAAAATCAGGTGCGCATTTTGGCCACCTTACCCGCCGTTGGAATCCAAAAATGAAGGAATTTATCTTCATGCAAAGAAACGGCATCCACATTATTGACCTGAAGAAAACACAAAAATATCTTCAGGAAGCATTGGATGAAATCCAAAAGCTTTCAAGAGCCGGAAAAACAATTTTATTTGTTGGTACTAAAAAGCAGTCTACCGACATCATCAAAACAGAAGCTATTCGCGCTGGAATGCCGTTTGTAACTCACCGCTGGTTAGGTGGTATGTTGACAAACTTCTCTACTGTTCGTAAAAGTATTTCTCGTATGGAAGAAATAGAACGAATGAAGACTGATGGCACCATGGCTGAGCTCACAAAAAAAGAAGGTTTAATGCTTTCTCGTGAGCAACAAAAATTAGAAGACACTCTTGGCGGTATTGCAAACATGGGTCGTTTGCCGGGTGCAATTTTTGTAGTTGATATTATTAAAGAACATCTTGCTGTAAGCGAAGCTATTAAGCTTCATATCCCAATCATTGCTATGGTGGATACCAATAGTGATCCCGATGTTCCAGACTTCATTATTCCATGTAATGATGATTCAGCTCGAACTATACAGTTAATTGCTGCTCAAGTAGCTGATGCTATCATTGAAGGTTCAGCTGAACGCGAAGCACATGCTGAAGAAGAGTTAATGGAAGCTGCTGCCATTGAGGCCAAAGATGTATCTAATAAAGAAGTTGATGATACTAAAACTAAGTTGCGTTCAAGAAGAAAAAAACAAACTGAACCGGCATTAGAACCGGCAAACGAAGCAAAAAAAGAAACTGCTGCTGCACCGGAAGCAACCGACGAAAAAAAATAATTTTAACCGATTTAACATCACAAAGAAATGAGCATTACTGCTGCTGACGTAAAAAAATTAAGAGATATGACCGGCGCCGGTATGATGGACAGTAAAAGAGCCCTTACCGAAGCTGAAGGTGATTTTGATAGAGCTGTTGAATTCCTTCGCAAGAAAGGTCAAAAAGTAGCCGATAAACGTGCGGATCGTGACGCAAAAGAAGGGCTAATCTTAACCCGCATCAGCGATGACGCTAAAAAAGCTGCTGCTATTGAGATTAACTGTGAGACTGATTTTGTTGCTCGAAATGAAGATTTTCAAGCTAAAGCAAATTCATTCCTGAATGTAGCTTTTGATAACAACATCGATAATTTAGATACACTTCTTGCATCTGAAGTTGATGGAGAGTCTATAGCGACTCATTTACAGCAAATGACCGGAACCATTGGTGAGAAAATTCAAATCAGTAAAGTAGTTTTAGTTACTACGGAAGGTACTTTGATTTCTTACATCCACCCCGGCAACCAGTTAGGTGTTTTGGTTGAGTTTGATGGCGCAATTGATAACCCGGATGTTGCAAAAGATGTAGCAATGCAAGTTGCTGCAATGAAGCCTATCGCGGTTACTCAAGATGAAGTTGATGCTTCCGTTGTAGAAAAGGAATTGGAAATTGCGAAAGAGCAATTAATTAACGAAGGTAAACCTGCTGAAATCGCTGAGAAAGCAGCAAAAGGTAAACTTCGTCGATTCTACGAAGAGCGTGTACTTTTAAATCAGAAATTTGTAAAAGACAATGGTGTAAATGTGAAGCAATATTTAGAGCAAAACAACACTCCATTGGCAAAAGCCTTTTATCGAATCCAATTAGGAGAAGAGGCTTAAATCTTTTTTGATTACCTTTGGCTGTTTCGATATTCGGAACAGCCTTTTTTTTGGCCTTTAAATAAATATTGATCGGAATAATAAGTGGCAAATAAGTACAAACGTATTCTTCTAAAACTGAGTGGCGAAGCGCTCCTAGGCGAACAAGGTCATGGAATTGATGGCGACATTCTCACAAGGTATGCTTCTGAAATAAAAAGCATTCAACGGGAAGGTATTGAAGTTTCCATCGTGATTGGCGGAGGGAATATTTTCCGAGGAGTAAAAGGCGCTACTGAAGGCATGGATCGTGTACAAGGCGATTACATGGGAATGCTCGCTACAATGATCAATGCTATGGCACTCCAAGACGCACTTGAGCGACAGGAAGTTAAAACTCGTTTACTTTCTGCTATTCGGATGGAAGCTATTGCAGAGCCATTTATTCGCCGCCGTGCTGTACGTCATTTAGAGAAAGGGCGTGTGGTAATATTTGGTGCCGGAACCGGGAACCCATATTTCACAACAGATACTGCCGGTGCTCTCCGAGCGATTGAAGTTGAAGCCGACGTAATTCTAAAAGGAACTCGTGTGGATGGTATCTATGATTCTGATCCCGAGAAAAATGCTGATGCTGTGAAGTTTGATACCATAACGGGTGATGAAGTTCTAAAACGCCGCCTTTCTGTGATGGACTTAACCGCTTTTACCCTTTGCCGTGAAAACGAAACCCCGATTATCGTGTTTAATATGAACGAACCTGGGGCTCTGAAGAAAGTAGTTTGCGATGGCGAGGATTTAGGAACGACGGTTGTTTGGGATTAATGCGAATGCTGCCTAGTATTTGAGATCACTTTAAATCCACCACCTTTGTTGAATGACTCGTCAAGAGTTCCTGAATGGCAGGCTAAAATCCATGGATAAGCATCAGTTACGTAATATCCGTAGTTGCCGTTAACTGTCATTCCGTTGCATTCGTCTAAGTCGCCGGAATTGGTGAATTCGTAGTCATCCACATAAAGCCCGTTGTAAGTTCCCCCAGGATTTGAGTTATCAGGCCCGGGGCGCAACCCTTCTTTCAAGGAATATCCTGATACTGCTTTTCGAACCTGATTGGTTGATGAATCTAGAAAATAGGACCCATAAATTGGAAAGCCATCTGCGGCAAAACCGATAACCGGTGAACCGCTAGCTCCCGGATTATCATCAAACATGGCATTTGGATTTCCATGATAATGATATGTTCCATCGGGCTGCGTATGAGCATTGTTTGAGTCCGCACCAAATTTTGAATCTGATCCTAATGGGTCAACCAGCCATGGATCGTTTGGCGTGCATCCAATCGGCACATTGCCATCTGCATCAGCCATGTTATTATTAGGGCGGTAACAACCTGCTGAAAGCATATCTACAACTACACCATTTAACATAATGGCATCATAGTATGTTTGTGAAAGTGAGTTCGTTGTTGCAGAGAATTCAGGGGTGCGTGGAAGCGTGAAAATTCTGCGGTTTTCACTCACATTTGTTGCGAATGTTGCCGTTTGATCATTGAAATCGTGATTTGGAATTCCATTCACAGATATCTGACAATTTTCATTAAAGGTTACAATATTCACGTTTCCACCGAAACGAGTATTTCGTTGAATATCGGTTACAATGGCTTCATAGACATTGGTATAGTTCGAACAGTCTGTAGAAGTGTCTGTAAATATTGCGTTTGTTATGTCGATTGTTATTACTTCATCAGGATCAGAATTATTGGATTGACAATTAATCGCAAACACGGTAATTAACATTGGAATGATGAGCTTCTTCATTTAATAAAATATTTGATATGTTGATTTCATCACATTACACAACTGTTTTAAGCTTCCCTAAATTGTGTTATAAATATACATAGCATTTAAATGATCAGGTTATCATGGTTCAAAGAATTCCATATAATTTTGATGTTCACTTTTAGTAAATTCAGCAATTACGTAACAGGCTAAATGCCCATCAGTTAACAAAATCGAGTAGAAATGATTGCTGAAGAATTACAGGATATTGTCGACGAAGCTGACATGAAAATGGATGACGCCATTCAGTTTTTAAAAAAGGAATTTTCACACATTAGAGCAGGAAAAGCCAATCCTGCATTAATTTCATCTGTGAATGTTGAATACTACGGCTCCCAAACACCACTACAACAATTGGCAAATATTTCAGCGCCCGAACCACGGATGTTACTTGTGCAACCCTATGATAAAAGTGTAATTCGGGATATTGAAAAGGCGATAATGTCGTCTGGGCTTGGATTAAACCCAATGAACGATGGTGAATTAATTCGAATCCCGTTGCCCATTTTAACGGAAGAACGCCGTATAGAGCTTGTTAAAATAACCAGAGACAAATGTGAACAAGCAAAGGTTAGCATCAGGAACTCACGTCGTGAAGCAAATGATCACATAAAAAAGACGGTTGAAGAGCATTCCTTACCGGAAGATTCGAGATTTGAGGCCGAAGAGAATGTTCAAAAAGTAACCGACATTCACACCAAATCTATCGAAGATCTCCTCAGTCATAAAGAATCAGAAATAATGACGGTTTAGGCCCAGTATTACTGCGTGTATATATCCGAATTAAACCTTCACGGATTTAAAAGTTTTGCCCACAAAACAAAGGTAAGTTTTGATAGTGGGATTACATCAATCGTTGGACCAAATGGTTGCGGAAAATCGAATATTGTAGATGCTTTACGTTGGGTTTTAGGTGAACAACGCCCATCATTACTGCGTTCTGCTGCTATGAGCAATGTAATTTTTAATGGAACCGCCAAGAAGAAAGCTCTTGGAATGGCGGAGGTTTCTCTCACTTTCGTAAACGATAAAGGAATTCTTCCCATCGAGTATAGCGAGGTAACTATTACCCGACGACTATACCGATCCGGTGACTCAGAATATCTCATCAACAATACTTCCTGTAGGCTTAAAGACATCATGGAATTGTTCATGGATACTGGAATGGGATCAGATGCTTATTCTGTGATTGAATTGAAAATGGTGGAAGAAATCCTGAATGATAAAAACAATGATCGGCGGCGCTTGTTTGAAGAAGCCGCAGGAGTTACGCGTTATAAAGATCAGCGAAAAAAGACGCTTCGTAAACTAGATGAGACCCGTAAAGATTTACAACGTGTTGATGATCTCCTGATAGAACTCCGCAAAAAAGCCCGTTCACTTGAAATTCAGGCGGAGAAAGCAGAAAAAGCTAAAAAATATAGAGATGAGCTTGAGCAATTTGATAAAGCGCTCACTTTACATGATTTGTTTAAGATTGAAGAAGAATTAGTTCCTTTATCCGATCGTATAAAAAATGCCGAACTTGAGAAGCAAGAAATTACACTGAATGTTGAAAAATTAGAGGCTGAAGAGGAAAAAGCTCGGAGTCAACTTATTCAAAAGGAAAGGAATCAAGCAGATGCACAGCGATTGGTGAATCAATTGATTAATTCTGTTAGGGAATCTGAGACTAATATTCGCATCACATACGAAAAAATTGAGAATGAAAAGAAAGTCATCAACGAGTATTCTAAAGACATTGTACAAGGTGAAAAAGACCTTAAAGAATTAATGGACCTCCTTAGCACAAGCCGCATAAAACTTGAAAGTTTTGATGCTGATCTGGATAAATCCAACAAACTTCTTGAAGAATCAAAAAAGAAGTACTCGCAGATTCAACAGCAATACAACAAAGAGAGAAATGAGTTGTACGAAGTTGAAGTGCAATTTTCGGCAACGAACAATGAAATTACTAAGCTGCAAACAAAGCAGATTAAAATTGAATCTCGCCTTGAAAATACTGAAGGCGATCTGGAGCGCATCAATAACGAGATTGTTGACTTAAATAACGAGATTAATGATCTGAATACTGAGCAGAAATCCACCGAAAAAGGACTAGGTGACCTTGTTTCTGAAAGAGATGATTTGGAAAGTGAACTAGAAATAGCTCGTGGAAAAAAAGATGGGTTTTCACTCAAGCAAAATGAAATTAAAGACGAGCTTAGAACCCTGCATAGTCAGCATTCGAGTTTATTGAATGAAATCCGTTTGATGAATGACATCGCAAATTCTAATGAAGCATTTCCAAGCAGCGTAAAATTTTTACTTGAAAATCACCGCTTCGACTTTAAAGAAATGTTCACAGTTTCTGAAGTATTTGAAACTGATGAAAAACATGCGGTGGCTTTGGAGTCATTACTGGGGGGCACGTTGAATAACATCATTGTTCCAACACTTGCCGAAGCTAAACGAGCTGCCCAAATCTTGAAAGATCAACAAAAAGGTAAAGCGACTTTCATCCCGCTGGACAAACTTCGAGCAAAGTATGATGTGATAGATGGTTCGTTGTTCGATTTTGTTAAGACCAAACCGCAATATTCTGCACTAAAACAATTACTTCTTGGCAACGTGCTTGTCTTCAACAGTGTGGAAGATGGTTATAAGGAGCTTCGCCGGATTAACGCTATGGGAGTAACCTATGAGGGTGAAGTCATCACCAAAACCGGTTTTTATAAAAGTGGGAGCAAAAGCAAAAATACGGGTCTTAGAGTTGGATTAAAGAATAAAATTGATCGGCTTGAAAAAGAGAAAGCAACTACGCTAAAAGAAATTGATAAACTCTCGGAGTATTTGAATCAAATTGTTGAAAAACATAAAGCGATTGATATCGGCTTATTCAGTAATACTCTTAAACAAAAAGAGCAGGAAGTTCGGCGACTTGAACAGCAGCAGCACAGTTTAAGCTCGAAAGTACAGGTATATCAAAAAAATATAACCGAGCTTGTTAATCGTAAAGATAATCTGAAAAGCAGTGAAGGGACTGCGCAAGAAGAATTGGAACATATACTTCCAAAACAAAACGAGCTTGAAAAGAAAAAAGCAGATTTAGATAAGCGTCAGTCTACCAAAAAAGAACTGCTGGAATCGCTAGAAGAGCAACGATCTATTGCTCAAGGTCGCTTTAATGATGCACAGCTGACTCATCAAGATTTGCGTAATAAAGTTGAGAACCATGAACGGGATGTTCGAAGGGCAGAAACCGGGATAAATAGTGTTCAGGCTCGTATTGAAAATCGAAACAGGCTTACGGGGCAATCAAAGAAAAATATACAGGAATTATCAATTTACATTGAGAGGGAAGAAAACGGGCTGGCGAAAAATAGGGAAGAAAAAATTGCTTCAGAAAGTGGCTTGAAACAAGCAGAAGAAGACGCAGCAAAACAACGAGGATCCATTAATGAAATGGACAAAACATTAAAGGATATTCGTAGACAGAAAGAAGTTAATATGGAACTGGTTCATCATTTAGCAATGGCCAGAGAGAAAATGGAAATGCAAATTCAGGGACTTTCTGATCACATTTGGGAAAGTTACGGGATACTGATGAAGCAAATTAAGAATGCAGAAATGCCAAGTGATAAAACTCCGGATGAGGTTAAACAGCGCATCGGATGGTTACGACAAAAACTCAATTCCATTGGAGAAGTAAATCCACTGGCTATTGAAGAGTATAAAGTAGAAAAAGAGCGACTGGATTTTTATGAAGTGCAAATTGAGGATTTAGATAAGGCGGAAGCTCAACTGTTGAAAACTATAGAAGAGATAAATGAGACAGCCACGAAGCGTTTCAACTCTACGTTTGCTGAAATACGAACTAACTTTAAAAAGGTATTTAAGACTCTATTTTTCGAGGATGATTATTGCGACTTGCTGATTGAAGAAGATGCAGAAGATCCGTTAGATGCCCGCATCGAAATTAAAGCACAACCACGAGGTAAACGACCAAGTGGAATTTCTCAACTATCCGGTGGGGAGAAAACATTAACGGCCATCGCACTTTTATTTGCAATCTATCTGGTAAAACCTTCACCTTTCTGCGTGTTGGATGAGGTTGACGCCCCTTTGGATGATGCCAATATTGAACGCTTTGCAAAAATGATCAAGAATTTTAGCGAAGAAACGCAGTTCATCATCATCACTCATAACAAGAAAACCATGAGCAAAGCTGAAATGATGTACGGTGTTACTATGCCCGAAACCGGGGTAAGTCGACTTGTTGGGGTTAAGATGGATGATATTGGAGATGCAGCTTAGTTACTTTTTTATTATTCGTTAAAAGTTGATCATGTTAGAGGCTCTCGATGTGTGGCAGCTTATATTGCTGAAGGTTATGATAGATTTCTTTGCCAAGAGAATATGCAATATTGTCGGCAGGTAAACGGATCACTTTATGAAATAATTGATCGTCTATCTTGTGCTTTTGATGAAGAGTTTTTTTCTAAAGAAGATTTTAAGTATTACAAATCTGAAATTATTAGTTGTGTTCAACTTGTTAATGGCTACATCAATTATTTAACAAAATCGAAGTCAAGTTTCGTCATGGAAAATTCAATCAATTACAACACTAACGAATAGCGATTCACGAATCTGTGCCAAGAAAAGAATTCCAAATACCGGATATATACAAATCGCCGATCATTCGATTGGTGAAAGAAGCGACAAAGATTACCGATCCCATGAAAAAGAACCTCACACCTACGGTATTAGATTTCGGTCCGGTTCAATTTTTTATTCCACGTTTTTTCGGGTTTTGTTATGGGGTTGAAAATGCCATTGATATAGCGTATCGAGCAGTGGATGAGCATCCGGATAAGCTCATTTATTTACTAAGTGAAATGATTCACAATCCTACAGTGAACGAAGATTTAATGCGCCGTGGAGTTAAATTCTTGCACAATACAGACGGAAGTGAACTAATCCCGATTTCATCACTCAATGCCGAGGATATTGTAATCGTACCGGCTTTTGGAACCACTTTGGAGATTGAAGCGGAACTTAAGGAAAAAGGAATTAACCCTTATGAGTTTAACACCACTTGTCCATTTGTTGAGAAAGTTTGGAAGCGTGGAAAACAGCTTGGAAAAAAAGAGTACTCCTTAGTTGTGCACGGCAAACATCAGCATGAAGAAACTCGTGCTACTTTTTCTCAAAGTGCTGAGTACTCACCGGTAGTTGTGATATTAAATCCGATGGAAGCGAATGTTTTAGCTGAAATTTTGACTGACCAAAGACCATCTTCAGATTTTGAAGTACACTTCGGTCATAAATCTACCCCCGGATTTGATCCTTTAGAAGATCTGAAACGATTTGGAGTGATTAACCAAACGACTATGCTGGCGACTGAAACGCAGGAAGTGATGGACATTTTAAAAGCGGCTACCATTTCGCGATTTGGTGAGGCTGATATTTTAAATCACTTTGCAGATACATCTGACACATTGTGCTACGCAACCAACGAGAATCAATCAGCTACTTTAGCGCTTGCAGATCAAGATGCGGATATGGCTTTTGTAGTTGGTGGTTATAATTCATCGAATACCATGCATTTAGTTGAGATATTAGAACATTCATTCTCAACGTATCATGTGCGAGATGCTTCAGAATTCAAATCCGTTTCAGAAATCCATCACTTTAATCAGTGGAAAAAAGAAGTATTAGTGACCAAAAATTGGCTTCCCGTGAATCGTCCTATAAAAATAGCTGTCACTTCAGGGGCGTCCTGTCCTGATGTTTTAGTAGATGAAGTGATGCTAAAAGTACTTTCCTTCTTTGAGGATGTAAAGGAAGTGGAAGAAGTGATAGCCCCATATTCTACTTATATATAGTACATTATTTAGTCGTCTAACACACTAAAATAAGCGACCACTTTCGGTTGGAATGAACGTAACTTGATCTGAAATTCGGTGGCGACCAGCTCTATATCCGGAGTTACAAAACCGGTTGAATCTTCTAATATTTCCTGATAAGGAACGTAAACCTCGTACGGTTTTTGATTGCGGACTTCAGCGTATTGTTCAATAGGTATGTCGAAACGAATGGTAACTGTAGATGGATTATAATTAATAATAGAACCACGCGGGATATCGCGTGTTCGAATGAAAACATTTACTTCACCCTCGGTAAATTCACTTATGTTTGCCTTGAAAGTAATTTCTTCAATATCAAAATCTATTAATGGATCAATGGATGTAATCTCTATTTTCTCTGAGATATCGTCTCTGAGATTAGACAGGAACAATGTATCTGGAATAATCCAGCTCTCAATTTCATTAACATGAGATTCTGCACCTGTTACTGTAAGACTGTCCGGTTCAAAATAAGTAGACCCAACTAAACCGTACCGTTCTTCATAATCCAGACTAGCCACTAATTTGATTGGTATCTTTTTCGATACACGAGGTTCTAATCCAATATTAATTAGTAATGGTTGCACTTTTATAACACTCACATCCTGTTCTACAGTAAAACGCTGGCGTACCTGATCAAATAAGTT
>Ga0316208_1001748_pt1 | contig 19570 bp, 24 predicted proteins | sample 3monopyrite_MG_FD_204944 | JGI IMG/M metagenome (GOLD analysis project Ga0316208, IMG submission 204944) | Microbial mat bacterial communities from mineral coupon in-situ incubated in ocean water Damariscotta River, Maine, United States -... | ecosystem: Environmental > Aquatic > Marine >...
TGAACCTGTTCCACCTGAACCTGTTCCACCTGAACCTGTTCCACCTGAACCTGTTCCACCTGAACCTGTTCCACCTGAACCTGTTCCACCTGAACCTGTTCCACCTGAACCTGTTCCACCTGAACCTGTTCCACCTGAACCTAATGTGCCAGCAGATGATCGTGAACCATAGCCCATGCCACCACCAGAATAATTGACATTGGGAGCAACCTGACCTGATGTATTAGTGCCAGCTAATTCCTGTGTGATTTTTGACTGTTGAAATACAGCAGTGGTGCCAAATTGATTAAATGCGGCGATTGCAATAGATGAGATTAAACCAATAACAGGTAAATATTCAGATATTGCTGCACCCAATTGATTGTATTTTGAATTATTTTCAATGTTTGTCTTCATGACTGAGAATCCCTGGATCTATATTTATTCTTCTTGTTTTAGATTTTTTAATTATCAAAATTTACGCAAGAAACTCACACCGTTAAGGATTCGAGTTATCGCAGGCTGGATATGATTCATTTTATTTCTTCTTGTATACGCTAAAAAAGATAATATTTTTCCATGTTCATTTTTTGTAATCACAATTTTAATATCGTGAGGTTCACCTTGTATAATTCCTTTAGCATTAAACTCATAACCATTTAATTGATTATAATTAACTTTTATTAAATCTTTTTTAATCTCTGTTTTATCTACTTCATAATACTTAAGTGCTTCTTTAATCGCCGATCTAGCGACGGCATTAATCTCCGCAGGTGCATCATTAATAACAACATTATTATGATAACGGATGTTTACTGTAGCTGTGGGATAATAATTCTCGGGAGTATGAGCAACAAATACAGGGACTTGTTTATCATACTTAATTTTCCAGCTCCAGGGCGGATCATTATCCAAAGAGACTTTATAACCTTGCAAGCTTATAACTTGCATTTCTCTAGACTGATCAGGTATAACAGCATTAGCCTGGTAAATTACACACAACTGAAAAAGAAAGAAAAAGAATATTTTAATCACACTGATCCTCCCATTTGCGCGAGAAAAGGAACTAAAAACAAAACAGATACCGAAGCAATTCCATACCGGGTATGAGCTTTATTTGTAGCTACCTTATAATTAAACTTTGATATCACTAAACATATTGCCCAAACAAATAAATATGAAAACAATATTCGTCCTATAATATTACTGATTAAATACACGTCCATATATCACCCTTAGTTAGTTTACTGAAGAATAATCTCTACTCTTCGATTTTTAGATCGAGAATCTATACCATTTGTTTTATCAATGGGTGACAATGGACCAATTCCATAAGCCTCTAACCTTTTTTCATTGGTCTTTTCAATTGAAACAAGATGATTAATTACTGAGCTGGCACGCTGTTTAGATAATTTCAGGTTATATCCAATTTCTCCAATAGAATCTGAGTGGCCTACGACATATAATTTAGCATCCACATTATCTCTTAGCATTTTAGAAATTTCAGATAACGCTTGAGCAGATTCACTCTTTAGAACCGCGCTGTCAAAATCAAAAAATATGCCTGAAACCTCAACTCTTCCGTCCATTTCAAGCTTTTCAGCCAGTTCAGAACTGTTATATACTTTTTTATTTTCACTCTTAGCTAAAGATAATGAAGACTTTTCCACCTTTATTAAATGCAATATACTTCTAGGTCTTACATCAATGTCACTAACATAAAAAACGATATATTCATCATTATTATTTAGCGATTTATTTCTAGAAACCAGATAATACTGAGCCTCAACATCTCCACCTATTTCTTCTGATATATAAAATTTCCAACCATCAATGTATCCACATGATTCTCGTTCGCAATAATATAAGGTCTCGTAACCTTTTCTTTGCAGATCATTTTTGATATTTTTTATAATATCTAATGCACTATCTTCTTTCGTATGATCATAAACAAAACTATTAGACTCACCCATAAGCATTACTGATTTTTTAGGTAAGTAGCCTTCTTCTTCCCCTCTACCCACAGATTCAAAATATTCCATTGGGCCATAATGTAACTCATACTGATCAAATGTTTTCTCATATTTTTTATGCACTTCAGCGCCTTTATAGCCTGACACTGGATTAAACCCAGCCCAGCTAAATGAACTAAACATTAACGCAACGAAAAACATACTTATTTTGATATTGATACTATTCATTTTATTTTCCCGAGTACTCCATAATTAATAACTTCTATCTCCATAATATATAACCTCTATAACAACAGGCAATTAACAAAAGGCCCCAAAGCTAACTCTTCATACTCTAAAGCAGGACCACTAACCGTGAATGCCATTGTTTTAGCCCAGGTTATTTCTCGTTCTTCAGGAGTTAACACACTGGCCATTTTAAATTCAGCTAAATCACTCTTAAGGACAGGCAATTTATTATTCTTAAAATTATTAATCTCAAGAAGACATTCTGAATTATTCTTTGAATTTAACAGGTAGTTTTCAGCTTGAGTGATAGAATCCTGCATATCATCTATATATCTCTCAACTTTATTACTTATCTTATTTTTTAATGATTGAGGGTAATTGATATGCAAATTACCTGATGAGTCATACATGTTTTCATCTGGATTAATATCATACAACTCCTCTAATGCACTTACATATTGATCCATAGAATGAGTCATTTTTTTCTGTAAGATCTCATATAGTTTTATACCTTTTTCACCAGCAGATGCGAATGACAGGTTAATTAAAGCTATTGATAAAAATATTACCTTTATAGTAAATTTCATATTGATCAGATCCTAAAATTATTACAATTACGATAATCTGGACGCCTGGGATTTGTGTCACAACGAACAGGCGACTGCATTCTTATAATACTATCTGATGAAATAGGAACATAGTACGCTCTAGTCACTCCGCCTCGACTCAACAAATTAGTCTTAATCTGACACGCCCTTGTATGAGGACCTGGCCTGCTAAATAGACTTGTCACTACTCCGTATATCATCCTGTTAACAAATGGAACCTCGAGGCCATAACACCAATGCGATCTTATTTTTAGTAAATTAGCATCTTGTAAGTTTATATCCACATTTTGACCCGCACTTGATAAACGAATTGAATTATCCCGCCTGACATTTAAATTATCATTAGCAATTTGCCTTACTCGCTGCCTACTTTCACCCATACTAGAGTTGCGAGGACAATTTGCATTTCTATTAGGGCAAGGAATAAGTACAAAACTATCACGTGCAAACCTTGTAAAAATTTCCTGAGTAGGAGAAATAATATCTATTCTTCCTCCGCCTCTATTCGACGCACCCAGTGCGCCATTATAATTAAAAATCAATGACCTGCTCACGGCCACGGCATAGGCAGCAACTCCAGGATTACGCTTTAATTCTAATGGAGCCATTGCCTCTGCAAGCTTTCTCCTCATGGGCTCTTTAAATGCATTATTGAGCGCACCCTCTCTAGCTGCTCTAAAAGTCGCATCGTTTAACGTAGACTTTGCTCTATACATTAATGAAAGCTGAATAGTTCCAAGAGTCAACATGAGTACGATAGGCCATATAATAATATGCTCTACCATCGCCTGACCGATTTGATGTTTTTTAGTTTTGATATATTTCATATATCAAGTCCTGTATCCATATTAGTTATATAATATTTAACTATTTTTACTATTAGATGAATCAATGATTCGTTTTAACGAATCATCAAGAAATTTATATTCATCACTATCTGGCCTCATATTTCTTCGGCCTTCCATTAATATTTTTGTCGATTGTTTCACTCGAGTTAGAGCAAGATTATGCCATGCTCTCACATCCTTCGGATTTAGCCTTACAGCATTTTCATACACTCTAATAGCCGCATCTAACTGGTTTGTTCGCACATATATATTTCCTAACTTCAACCAAACTTCAAATAGCTTAGGGTTTTTTTCAGTGATTTCTATATACATCGCTTCAGCATCACTCAACATACCCAATTTATAAGACTCATTTGCTCTTTGATATGTATCCCACAACTCAAATTTACGATTCGAGCAACCAGATGTTAGAAGAATAGAAATTATAAAAATAACTTTAAACAGATTCATATCACATGTACTCCCAGACAAGTCTTTGACCAACTTCTATATTTAGTCTGGTACTTTCATTTGCTATTAGCTCAAGCGTACAATCAGCCTTATATTTCATTGCCATTCGAATAGGTGATAAATTTTTTACAACTTTCACTACATAACCGCCTTTATCCATAAATACTATATCAAGCTTATAACTCATACCCATTGTATGCACTGAGTTGCAAGGTTTGATAAGCATGCCTTCTGATTTTTTAAGTGGTGTTGAAAACAACAGCCCACGAGCACGACTGGTTACGCTATCGGCTATTCGAAGATCACATAAAAAGTCGCTGTTTATCGACTCTCTAAATAATTTACCCTTTTTACATTTCATACATCACCTTCATTACTATAGGAAAAGCCAATAATAAAAATGTCATTGGAAATATAAAAGCGACCAGAGGAAGAATAAGTTTTACAGGTGCCTCCATAGCTAGTTTTTCAGCCTTTTGAAATCTCTCAATTCGCCTTTGATCAGCCTGAACTTTTAATGTAGCGCCAACACTGCAACCTGTTTTTTCTGATTGAGCAATGGCTGTTACAAATGAACTTATTTCACGAATATCTAGCCTTTCAGACATCTCACGTAGCGCATCAAGTCTGGACATACCTGCTTTAATATCTCTAAGAATTTTCTGGAACTCAACTCTTAACGCGCTTTCTGATGACTTATCTACAGCCTGTGTCATTGCACCCGACAAATTCATACCTGCCTGTACCGCCATGGTAAGAAAATCTAGATATGCAGGTAACTCTTTAATAAGCTCCTTTTCTCTTTTCTTTTTAAGATCATTAATCGTCATATCTGGCATTAAAAATCCAAGCAGGCCGCCTATAAAAACAAACAGCCAATCGACCTCACCAAGAGATGACATAGCAAAATAAGCAATCAAGGACATAAGCAAGCCAGAAACAATCTGTAAGCCAAATAACTGTTCAGCAGTCATAAGATAATCTACGCCTGATCGTTTTAGTTTTTTACTATATTTTTCAATTTTTTCTACAGGTAATCTTTCACCAATATAGTATGCAGCTACCTGTACTAGAGGCCAGATAATTTTTAATTTTGGTGGCAGCGGATCCATGTATTCACGATTATCCTCTGGCACTTCCTGTTTTATATTTCGAAGTGAAAAGAACACTAATGTGAAGGATATCGTAAAAAACGATATAGCAATGATCTTTATTAATAATAATGACATGTCAAACATCTATAGTTACAATTTTTTTTATAAATTTATACCCAATACCAACAAATACCAGGACTATTGTGCAAACAGCCCAACCAATAGGTTCTGTAAATAATCTTGACATGGCTTGTGGCTCTATATGGTATAGTGCAAAGCCTATTAAGAATGGTAAACCTGTCATAACATACCCTTGAATAATTCCCTGGGCAGTTAGACTTTTAATTTTTCCTTCCATTTCAATTTTTTTACGTAATGTTTCTGATAAGCGCCCAAGAACTTCTGCAAGACTTCCACCAATTTCCCTGGATATCTTCATTCCTGCAACCACTAGTTGCAGTTCTTTTGACGGCATTCTCTCTAGCAAATTATCCAGTGCTTGATCATAATCAACACCTATTCGCATTTCTCTTAAAAATAAACCAAATTCCTGAGCAATAGGACCCTGACTTTCTACAACTAATACCTCCAGGGCCACATTGATATTGGTACCTGCTCTCAACATACTAGACATAGAAAGTAAGGCATCAGGTAAATCTACTATGAACCTGTTTCCTCTTCTTTTTTTAAGAAATTCATACAAAAATTTTGGTGCCATACCAAGTATCACTGAAATAATTAATGCCGGTACCCATAACCCTGTAAATAACCAGATAATCAGAAAACTGAACATTAAGATAATTAAATTTATTATAAAAAGTTTGCCAGGCTCTATAAATATAAACATTTCACTTAAACTTGAATCGGCTGTGTCTTTAAAATTTTCCTCATATTGACTTACAGATTTCATCACTACAGGATATCCAAGCATAATTATTATAATTGTGCTAAGAAACACCATAAATGAAACTAATATAATATTAAAACTCATTTATCATCATCATTAGTAAAGATACTCAAATCGACATCTATGCCTCTTCTAACAAGATCTTCGTAAAATTCAGGTATAATACCGGTAGCCAAAAATCTGCCTCTAATTTTTCCATCGGCATCATATCCATCCTGCTGAAATTTAAATATTTCAGCAATTTGAACAGTACCTGCTTCCACCCCCGTCACTTCAGTTATACTAGTCACCCGGCGCGATCCACATGAAAATCGTGTTTGTTGCACAATCATATTAACGGATGATGAGATCTGCTCTCTAATAGCTGTAACTGGCAGATCCATTCCAGACATTAAAACGAGAACTTCTAACCTAGAAACACAATCCCTGGGTGAATTTGAATGCACAGTTGTTAAGGATCCATCATGGCCAGTATTCATTGCTTGCAACATATCCAGCGCCTCTCCACCACGACACTCACCTACAACTATGCGATCAGGCCTCATACGCAAACAATTTTTTACTAGATTTCTAATGCTTATAGCGCCCTTACCTTCCTGGTTGGGCGGTCTGGCCTCTAATGAAACAAGGTTTGGTTGATATAATTTAAGTTCTGCCGCGTCTTCTACTGTTACTATGCGCTCACCATCCGGGATAAAGTTTGATAATACATTTAATAATGTTGTTTTACCTGAGCCGGTACCACCTGATATAACAACATTTCTTTTTCTTAAAACGATGGTTTCAAGAAACTCAACCATTGACTGACTAACCGAGCCAAATCCTACGAGGTGTTCAGCCAATAAACGCTCTTTCATAAATTTTCGTATGCTAATACATGGCCCTTTCAGTGCCAATGGTGGAATAACTGCATTAACACGTGAACCATCTTTTAATCGAGCATCAACCAACGGTGAACTTTCATCGATACGCCTACCTAGTGGAGAAACTATTCTTTCAATCGCACTGATTACAGAATCATCATCAGTAAAAGTCACATCTGATTTCATAATTTTTCCACTACACTCATAAAATATTTCATTATGAGCATTAACCATTATTTCACTGATATCTTCTCTTTCAATTAACTCTTCTAATGGCCCTAGACCCACTGCTTCATTAAGAACTTGCTTGGCAATAACGTCTTTATCTAGATACTCTGGAAAACCTTCTACATTTTTGAGTACTTCACTAATAGCATCTTTGGTGAAAACCCTTAATTTGTCATCATCCATTTTACTGGTGTCAGCACGCCTTAAATCCATTAGTTTAAATAAACCTTTATGAATTATTTTTCTCCAGCGCTCTATCTCTAAAATAGATTCTTCGTTCTTAGCTGTATTTTTTATTGACTGATTATTTTCTGAAGAAACAGATAGATTTGAAGTCATCACATCAATAACACTATTTGACACTTTGCTAACTTCAACTGAGGGTTCATTAGTTAACGAAACAATATCTTTATCACCTGTAACTCGAATACAGTAATCGCCTATTGCAATAACATCTTCTTGCTTTATTGGCCCATACCTCTTTACTTTATTATCATTAACAGCCGTTCCGATTTTAGTATTATTATCTGCTATATATAACCCATCATTCTCAGAGAATAATTTCGCATGAATTTTACCGATCTTCCAACCGTGAAGAATAATCAGGTTATCTTTAGACTTACCAACATAACACTCACTATCACTTAACCTTACTTTTGATATTTTTGTGCCTTTTTTTGTTGTCACATTAATCTCATACATAAAGCATTACTCCAATAATGCCTGATTAACACGATCATCTGCAAAGTAGTCACGCAGCTCCATGCCATAATTTAAAAGCTTCTGATTCTCACCGTCTTCTGGCTTAACAAGCCTGGGAGTCACGAATATAACAACCTCTGTTTCCTGCCTGATCTTTTCTTTTGATCTAAATAACGCACCTAATATAGGTATATCACCTAAAACAGGTACTTTTGTTGTTTGTTCACTTTCTAACATTGAAGCAAGCCCAGATATTACAATCGTGTCATTATTCTGAACATTTATTGTAGTATCCACTTCTCTTGTCAAAACACCTGGAACATCGCTTACCGTCACTGATGGATCAATTGAGCTCAGTTCAGCATGAATAAAAGTATTAATACTGTTCTCATCATTTACAGTCGGTTTTATATCTATTTTTATTCCATATTCTTTAAAAAGAACTTCTGATTGACCTAACGAATTTATCACCAACACTGGAAATTCGCCTCCTGATAAAAATGAGGCTTTCTCACCGCTTTTTGTTAGCAACTTTGGTGTTGCTAAAATTCTTGCATCCCCAGCCTCTGCCATTAGATCAATTGAAGAAGAAATTGTACTTGTTATACCGAAGTACCCATAAAATTGACTGTCATTTGGAGTAGCATTTACAATTCCTCGGTTAATGCCAGCAGCGTCATCCTGAAACACTCTAAAAAAATCATTTGTATAAACCCCATTTGTGAAACCCAGATTTGGCCCTGACATACTTTGCTGCCACCGGATACCTACTTGAGATGCCGCCTTTTTATTAAGTTCAACTATTCGAACATCCATTCTTACCATTTTTTCAACATCAAATTTATTATACTCATATAGAGCGACTGAATTTGGAACGGCTGACATAATTTCTGCTAATTTCTCTTTATGTTTTTCAGAAACATTTCCCTCAAATATTATATTACCATTTAGCTGCCTAACTCTTAATCCATTAACATCTGATGACAGAGTTTTAGCTATTTTTAGCTCATGACTCATATCGTCTTTAGTAACTTTTACTATAAACTTTAGTTCTCTATTTTTATGTTCCCATATGTGTAAATTTGTCTCCCCCGGAGACTTTGCAATCAAAAGCAACTGACCATTATCCAGGATTTGGTAGTTAACAACATCAGGCAGGCCAATCGCAACACGATCAACTTTGTTTATAGATAAAACCTTTACTTCACCAACATGTAACTTTAAATATTTAAATTTAGTTTTTGCTTGAACCAAAACACTAGAAAACATCACATATGTTATTAATACAACTATTAACTTAGTTTCTATATTTATATATTTCACATCTTATTCCATTAACGCATTTATTTTAAATTAAAATATTATATTAAATATTAGTATTTATTTGATCCGAAATTTCTGTGTCTTTATTTTCATTTCCATTCTCTTTTCAGTCCCAGCCTTATTTTTTTCAATCAATGAATAATTTGCATCAATATTGTTGGAATCATTTTTTTCACTAGATTTCACAAACTTTAAAGGAGCTGATTTATATTTTCTAAATTTTCGATTAGATCCATCTCCATTAAACAACGCATTGACAGTCCCGTTATCACTTGATGCATAATTAATAGTAAGTCTGCCACCAGTTGCTTTGCCTCCTGCATATGTTTGTATTATATTCTCATGCATCTGCTGTATCGATTTATATCTAGCCTTATCTTCATCTTCTGGATTTCTCAATAAAAACAACATATCACCTACTCCAGAATCTTTGTATTTTACAGCTGCTAATACCTTTGGAACATCTTTAACTTTTACTCCAAGTGTAATAGTTTCGTATTCATCAACTAAATAAGGATCCTTTTCAATATCAAAACGCCCTTCTTCTGATATAGTCTTATCTCCTGTTGCTAAAACCACTGCTCTTTCTAGTACTACATTATATATTTCTGACAAGAGAAAATTATTACCACTATTTTTTGAGGACTCTTCTTCATTACCTTCTTTATTGCTTAAGCTTAATTTAAGAATAATATCTATATAATCACCTGCTTTAAGCATTCCCTGGTTTGACTGTATCTCGTCTATTTTTAAGGTGATGCTTCTCTCACCTTTTTTCAGTAATTCTGAAAATTTTTCAACACCATTTACGCCGACAATATTATTCCTGATTAATGGTCGGCCACTCGTCATTGGCACAGATAACTGCATCCCATCTACCATATCGAATTCTTCCGGCATAATTGCACCATCCGGAATGTAATCTACAGGCACATCCCTTAACACCAGATTACTTGAATTGATTGTTTCTCCAGGACTTAGATCATATGCAGCCACAATCACTTCTATTTTCTCGTTCTCTCTCTCAAGTTGAGCCCTCAAATCTGCTTCTCGTGTATCTAGATAACTTACACTTGCCCAGGCAGCAATCACCGCTAATATGACCGCAAAACCTAATAAACCCCATGTTTTATTCCCTGCCATCTTCTACACCATTAATATATTTGTAAAATCACACACATTTATCTATGTTACAAAGGGACAGACATTCCCCATGCATATCCAGAATAATTTTCTTTAAATGAATCACTTAGCATTTCTACTGCTGACCTTACTCCATCACCACCCAGGCTTCTTGGTATAGGAGTAAACATAATAGCTACCATTGTCATAGCAACTATCGTGTATTCAACCATTGCTGCGCCTTTTTGACTTTTCATGTTGTTTCAACCATTACAACAACGATACTCGTTTTTTTATTCATTTTTTCAAATGTGATATTTAATTCATCTGAGCCTTTTACCATAACCAAAGCTTTGAGATTGTTAAGCCTCTCGTTTGGCTTTGAAATTTCTATCCATCCTTTATTTATAAATTTATTTCTATAAAATCTGTAATTTTTAGACATTGATGCTTCACTCTGAATAATCAGAGTTCTTGATTTTTTTCCAATATCATTACTATGTATGTCACTAAGCACCCTGCTTCTATCAGGCCGCGGAAAACCTTCCCCAATAACTGTAATACTATTTTTTGAAGGAAGGTTAGAGATAGCTAATAACGCATGTCCTGTTTTTTTATTTCCACTATCTATTTGCACAGTCATCATATAATCACCTTCAACTCTGCTTACAATTGTCCATTTTTCAAATTCATCTATTAAATAAGCTGGACTATCTTCTGAAGTATCCTTACCCCATAAATTAATATAGAATTTTTTTATGTAATCTGATCCTTTGTTACTGTTTAGCTCCCAGGAACGCATCAATACTCCGTTATAAACCATATCATCTGATACAACAACGAGACGCGAATCTTTTGGTGTAGAAAATTCAGGCCATTTACTTGCAATAGTTTCCTTTATAGAAATAATCACTATGAATATATATATACTCATAGTGATTATATTATTTTTAATAACTATTTTTTTCATTTTTATCCTTACAACTTATAACCCAGTTATTTCAATAATTTAGAATTAACTAGCATCTATTTATTCTTGCACCCACTAACCGTTGGCAAGCAACTCTATCTGGATCAACTCTTCCAAACTGAAGTGAACTTGATCTAATATCCCTAAAACCCACCGCACTACCCAGCCTCTGTATTGAGTTCACCAGACCATTCTGTAAAATTCGAGATGAAACAACATTTCTTAGGCTATTTCTAACATCAGCCGGACCTTTTGCATTCCACGCTCCATTTAAGATTGCATTTCGAGAGGTAGATTCAAATCGTCCACTCATCAATGGGAGAGTCGAAATTTTCTCTAACTCCATCGTTACATCATGAACCTGGATTCCACTTCTATCTAATCTGATCCCCCTTCTTGCAACACTACCTAGAGCTCTTTCAACCATATTAATTCGGTTATAACTATTAGCTGCTCGATTTACATCTCTCAACATAGGTATTTCATTTCCACCGTTGCCATAGTTATACGTTTTTAGCATAGGATCTAGATTTATCGTATTCAAAGCTACACTGCGTTTATCTTTTATTGTGTCAACTGGATTATTAGCTAAACCAAAAACTCGTTGATTTATTTCTCTCATAACTGATGCATCGCTTTTTCTGTTATATCGACTTCCCGTCCGATCATAAACAGTACGCTCCCATGCTGAATACCTCGAAGCTTCATAGAGCTTATGTTTAGCCTCAGAAACTTTTGCCAAATATGTTATGTTTATTACCATTGGCACAAGAACAAATATAGATGCAACTAATAACCCCACCATACCCTGGCCTTTTACATATTTATTCAAGCCTGACATTTTTCCTAAACTATTCATCTTTTATCATTACCTGAATTACAATGTTCGCGCTATTAACTGAGTTCTTCTCAATTCACCATCTGATATTTTACTTAATCTAGCTTGCCAATATGGGTTATACAGATTCCCATATTCTCTACCTGCACCAGATCCGCGAGACCATAAATCATTTGGCCTTGAAAAGTATGGAGTAGCTTTTGCAACTGAATGCAACCTGTTCTTCATCATCCCTCCTTGCGATTCAAGATCGAGATCCCCTCCATTTCTATTAAAGCCCGTATCCTTCATAGTTTTTACTGCACTAGAAGAATTATTTTTTGTTAACAAAACCATTATTCCTGGCGCCTGCTCAATTAAGCCCTCTTGTCGTATATCATAAGATGGTTGCAAGCCTCCAAAGCCTGAGTAAACATTTTGTGCTCTCTGAAATTCCCTTGCAGCATTTGTTGACGAACGTCTATTTGTTCCCCATGTTCCGCCAAAATTATTCCCTCTTTTTCTGGAGTAATAGACAGTATCTCTTTGTTTTGAAGCCTGTGCTGCACCCCACCCAATTGGTATACTTTCTCCCCAGCCTTTCCAACGACACCCTCTTCGCCAACTGCAACCCCATTTATTTGTATACATAGACAATGTGTCCATTGCTGCCCATGTGTAATATTGTGCCATTCTATTTGCACCAAGCATTTCTGTGCCGCCTCTTTTTCTCATTTCAAATTTGACAACAGCGAGGTTTATTCTTGGTCCAAACCGGTAATTTCTTGCCTTACTAAAAGGATCTCTTGAATCTAATGTTACTTTTCTGAATTCATCCATTCTTTGTTTGTGCTCTCTATAAGCAGCACCACGACTTCCATTTCTTACAACATCAGGATCATATCGACGAGAAAAATTATAGTGCCCTACCCTCAAAGAATTCCAAAAAATCGCATCACTAAATGACAAGGCAGTATTAATCTGTGGATCATTTGCTTGCGCAACATCCACTAAAGTTTCACGCGCTATTCCAATAGTGGCAAAATGCATAGCTCTTTGAGCACCCGATAAAATCCTAATCGTAGTATCACCAAATATAGCCATACCTCGCATTGCTATTTCGCCAACTCTTGATAATGTATTTGCAGTGTTTGCGATAGCCCTTGTAACTGCATTTACATATGGAATAAAGCTGGTTACAGCCCCAATATTACGAGATGTAATTTTTAGCCATCGTAACCAGGACACCATTCCAACAGCTTGAGCAACCGCAACCTGGTTTGCCACCATTGCTCTATTGGTATAGGCCTTGAAATTTAAATCTTTGGCTTCTATGATTGCAACACTATATGCGACGGCATCAGTCGTGTTTTGTAATCGAGTTTTCTCGTTTGAGATTTGACCCGCATTAAAAACATAAGCAGCACCCAAAGCCATTACCACTAATATTGCTGTTATATATATTAGAGCCTGTCCACCTTGAGACTGTTTGAAATTGTAGTTCCCTGCTGAATACATAATCATCCCTTAGTAAACATTGAAGCCTAGATTACCACTAACCCTTTTCTTCAGAATGTAGTTTTTATGCTCGCTTTTTATAAATTTCTTAAATACAAAAAAATCATCAGACAGCAAAACTCTGATAAAAATAAATTTTATCTTTAACACTATAAATTTTTAACGGCATTCACTACTTAATCATATAAATTAATGATATAAGGAGTTATGCACAGGCAGGTATAGCTTAATAAACCTTAACTTCTAGCGCATCAGTAAATTTGACACACTAGAGGTTAAGATTAATTTCTAAGCGCATAATGCCACCACAAAAATAAACCTGAACCGGTTTTAAAAACAGGCCCTCGATTCACTCTTATTGGTTGTTAGCGTTATAGTTGCTTAAGTTTTTAGCTGTTGATGCTGTAGTACTTGAAGTGGTGGCAGCTGTTTTGGCTTTAGTAATATTAGCAGTAGCAGCCTGGCCTGACATTTCCATAGCCAAACCAGCCATTTGCGAGCGTAATGTATCACCAAATAAACGATATACACCGATTGCAGCTACGCCGATCAGAGCGACTATAATGATATACTCTGTCATACCCTGTCCACGTTGCTTTTTTGAATGTTTCACAGGAGCTTGTGAATTTAATTCGAATTTCTTACTTGACTTTAATAGTTCCATTATTATTCCCTGTATTATTACTCATTTCTAAATCGTTTTACTTTTCAGACTTAAGTTAACTCCAAATTAAATTTAGATATTAACTCTCCCTACGATTTAAGTGCTGACTATAACATGTACTTTTTAAAATTCAAAATTTTTTAGCTCCAACTTAATAACCGCACATTTTTGATTTTAAATCAATCTATGTGATTTCAACTATTAAAATAAATAACAAACATCTACATTAGAATTATTTAACACTAAATATTAGTACCGGGTCATTCATACAACCTAATCGGCATCTTGATTTTTTAATAAAAATCATTTAAATTTCAAAATAAGAAAATATTACAAATCAACACTAACTTATTTAAAAATGGATTTTAAATGAAAAAACACCTTCGCCTTATTAGCTCTCTCATCCCTTCTGTGTTTTTATATTCCTGTGATTCTGGGGATCCTTCCGCATCTAACTCTCTTGATTTAACTGGACCTGGAAAAATAACCTTATCAAACTATGCCGATATCACCTATGACGCATTGTATGCTGCCGATTCTTTCAATAATCATATTGCTTCTAGTATTGTTCAAAGTATCCAGGAAACTAATAACCAAACCAAACTATCTCCTTATTCCTTAAGCTCAACTACATCTACAGCAAGCGGTAAGGCTATAGGCACAGAAACTACAGCTTGCTTCGGTGGTGGTTCTCGTACATTATCTATAACTAATTCTTCCATTTTATGGGCTTATAATGATTGCGAATTAGGTGTTTTCCCTGAAAAACTTGTTGGGTCGCTCACCCTGGATAACTATTCAGGTGACTATTTAGACACACCTCAACCTTGCCCTTCCTCTTTTTCTGCTTCGCTTATTTACACAGACTTGGGAATAGCAAGCACAGACCTCAGCACAACCTCTGTTGTGAATGGGATTGGTAACTTAACTTTAAATTCTAATGCTTTCACTGGCTCTACCACATGCGACAAAATGACAATTAACTACACGAATCTTGAAATAGGAATCACTCAAAACTCTTTTTCTGTCGCTAATTATAAAGATTTTAATTTTACTAAAATTTTTAATCCATTAGACGGTAATTATTCAAACACATATCAGGGGGAACTTGGTTTAATATCAGCTCAAGGACGTATTGACGCTGAAATCACAGCTCCTAACTCTTTAAATGGAAATGAACTTAATGACCACCCGGACAGTGGAAAAATCATTTTAACAGATGGCACTGCAACCTTAACGATTACGATCAATAGCAAAGTGAGTGATAACCCAATCGCCATTACAATTGGATTAGACTCTGATACTGATGGTATTTTCGATGCAGGGTTCCCTGTTAACTACAGCTGGGATGAACTGGATACTATTTGATATACTCAGACCATTCACTACCTGTTCAATAGATAAATCAAAATAGTATTATAAATAATTTATAGATATTTAGTCATATATGTATTTTTTTATTATATGTCGTCAAAATCTTTGGGACCAAGAGCTGCCTGATTTAAGAGACACATTAGCTCATCAAGTTTGATTACCTATCGTAATGCATCTGTTTTCTCTGTGCCAATGTATTCCGCTTAATCATTTGTCTTTGTCCCAAGATTTCATCACCACGACCATAAAATACATCCGCTGGTGTCAGGTTATTTATTGATTCATGGTAACGTTCATGATTGTAATAACTGATAAAGCGTTGCAAATGCTCCTGTAATTCACTGGGTAAATAATAATTATTCAGCAATATCTGATTTTTCATTGATCGATGCCAACGTTCGATCTTACCTTGTGTTTGTAAGTGATATGGCCGTCCACGTGTATGTGTCATACTGTTTTCTTCAAGGTATTTAGCAAGCTCGCTTGAAATGTAACAAGGGCCATTATTACTCAACAACCGCGGTTTATATTTGATTTTAACTTCATCAAGGCCAGTAAAGCTGAGTGCATCATCCAAAGTATCCGCAACGTCATTCGTACCCATGCTCGTGCATAAACGCCAAGATACAATATTGGACTTCCCAGGGTTTGCTAGACACTTTATAGCCTCGAAAAATAGTCTTCTTCAAATTTAGCGGGAGACACGCCACCAGTATGGCTATGTCGCTTCACTGGATTGTAAAACATTTCTATAAAATTAAATATCTCTCGCTTAGCTTCTTCACGTGTTGTATATATTTTCTTTTTGGTTACACGCTTTTTAAACGTAGCAAAAAAACTTTCTGCTACGGCATTGTCATGGCAATTACCTCTGCGACTCATTGAGGGCTGAAGATTGTTCGCTTTCATAAAAGCCAGGTAATCAGCACTGCCATACTGGCTGCCTTGATCACTGTGAACCATCACTGTTTGTGCCAGTTGTCGTGACCACACAGCCATCAGTAATGCATTAATAACTAAATGACGATCAATGTTTTTATCCATTGACCACCCCACAACACGGCGTGAAAACAAATCGATTACCGTTGCTACATATAAAAAACCTTCATAGGTTCTAACGTAAGTAATATCACTTACCCATCGATCATTTGGCTTATCAGGACTAAAATTACGTTCCAAAAGGTTGTCAGCAACTTGCGCTGTTTTCCCGCCTTTTATATAACGTCGTTTATAACCAATCTGCGCTTTTAATTTGTTCTGGCGCATAATTTTTGCAACCCGATGAACACTGCATGTTTCGCCTGCTTCCCGTAGGTCTCGATGAATCCAGGGGCTACCATAGGTTGCGCCACTGGCAATATAGAACTTCTTAATCAGAACCAATAACCGTTGATCTTCAATCGCTCTATCTGATAATGGTTTTTCTAACCAGGCATAAAACCCACTGGGATGAAGTTTAAAAAATCAGCACATCGCTCGTATTGAAAACTCATTACGGTGATCACGGATAAAGGCGTACTTTACCCTGGGTCGTTGGCAAAGTACTTTGCGGCCTTTTTTAGAATGTCTCGTTCCTCCGTTACACGGCGTAGCTCGGCTTTGAGCTCAGCAATGGTTGCCTGATCATCGGCTTTATTGGCTTGCTGGGGACTTTGTTCACCATACCGTTTTAACCAGGCGTATAAGCTGTGTGTGGTCGTACCTAATCGTGCAGCAACATCTGCAACGGAATAGCCTCGTTCTGTGACTTGCTTAATGGCTTCAATTTTAAATTCTTCTGTATATCGTTTGCTGCTGTTCATAAACACCTCTCATAGAGTTACATTTTAACGCTATTTGGTGTCTAGCAAACCCTGGGAAGTCCATATAGCGTGAGTAATCATCTAAAACAGTAGATAGATAATACCAGCCCCAACTAATGATCTTGAAATAGGTGAAATCCGTTTGCCACATTTCATTAACACGTGTGGGTTGTTGGAATTTATCACTGGCTTGCATCAGGATATACGCAGGGCTTGTGATTAAGTCCCGCGCCTTTAATAGCCTGTAAAAACTTGACTCAGATACAAAGTAAGCCTTGTTATCGGTATAACTCACAACCAACTCACGTGGTGACAGTTCTGGTTTGATCAGCGCTAAATCAACAATAGCCTCCTGATGTGCATCAGGGATTTTATTCCATACCGACAGGGGTAATGACTTTTTATCCTCAAGGCCATCCAGTGTTTTCTGACGGATAAATCAGAGTTGTAAACTAGTTGAATAATCTCGTATTTATCAGAGGCCGAATATCTCATATATCGTCCTCCCCATCCCCGAACACGCTTTTTTTGAGAAATCTGTTTTCCATAACCACCTCACCGAGTGCTTCTTTTAATGCTGAGGTTTCTGCACGTAATTCTTTTACTTCATCGGATGTGGCTTCACGCGCCGCATCACCGGATAAACGGTTTTTACCGGCCTCCAAAAAATCCTTAGACCAGCGATAGTAAACATTTGAGTTAATACCTTCTCTACGACATAGCTCAGCAATGCTTTCTTCGCCTCGCAGTCCTTCAAGAACAATACGAATCTTTTCTTCAACAGAGTATTTCTTTCGGGTACGTCGACGAATACCGCGTACTGTCTTTTCTGCACTTCTTTTCTCATTTATCATTAATTCCTTATGGATTAACGATGAACTAAAAGTGTCTCTTAGGCAATCAGGCCAAATGCTCCACATGGCTCTGACGGGATACGGAAGCTCAATAATGAACTTATTACAAAACTCTATAAAATCATCACGCACAAACTCTGCATCTGATTGCATGTAATTTTCAAGCACAGGCCATATAGGATTACCACCAATGGGCCATATCTGATTAGCTTTAAGTTTATAAAATGAAACATTCGTCCCATCAAATGTTGTCTCAGATGCTACAACATCTGATAAATTAAAAAGATCATCATTACTTTCTGGTGGCTGCATGTAGCACATAACCGATACTCTTCAGCGACTATAGCGCTACGTTTATGTATAAGGACAAGCCTATCAATACGTAATGTTGAATTCGCACCAGTGAAATCTATACGCTTAATGTATCGTGATACATCAGGACTAGATTTAATCTGCTTTCTGTAAACACAACCTGATATTGATATTTCAAGATCATCTAAACGGTCATCCTCTACTTGCTTCTTATCAACGGTAACACTATCGCACCGCCCGATAAGAGCACCAATCATATAATATGCGGTCGCAATATCTTGATAACGATATCCTGTATGCGCAGGCTTTAGATTACCTCGCTGCATAATCATTAATCACGAATACCTGAATGTACTTTCTGGAAAAATATCGCATTTACTTCTTCCTAATTAAAAGAGTTTTTTATCCTTTCCTTAAGAACCATAACCTTACTCATAACAATTTTGGCGCCTCCACTTTTAAATCCACCCTGAAATATTGAATAAAAAAATCATAATCATCTTTAGATATTAGATTATCCACCTCACACCCCAATTGAAAACTCCCGTCACTTTTAATTTGATAATCAGCCATTTCAACCATCAAGATCAGAGACGTTGCTCGTGCCACCTATCAATCGTTTTATTCTTGTCGGATTATTTCCAATGACTCCTAAAAATTCACAGGAAATTTTCCGAATCAAACTCCTGCTCGGCTAAACTACTAATTACTTCATCTATTTCAACGCGTTCAACATTTACCCTTAATATATTTTTTAATCATGTTTTATATAACGCCTAATTTTTATCGATTATGATGTTGCTTCTGCAACATCTATCACACCCTGTATTAAATTTTTGAGCAGTATTAAATTTTCCTGGAATTGTTCTCCAGTCACCCCTCTCGACATATCTTCTACCAGTGGATACCTGTCACCATCCGCTGTTTGTTCTTC
>Ga0316208_1001749_pt1 | contig 19568 bp, 20 predicted proteins | sample 3monopyrite_MG_FD_204944 | JGI IMG/M metagenome (GOLD analysis project Ga0316208, IMG submission 204944) | Microbial mat bacterial communities from mineral coupon in-situ incubated in ocean water Damariscotta River, Maine, United States -... | ecosystem: Environmental > Aquatic > Marine >...
CGGTGGTCGCCGTATCATTAGTCTTCGGCTTGATGCGGGAGCCAAGGCAAATGAAGCCTTATCAATTTTTGAGGAACAGGCGACATGTTAATGCGCCTGATTCCGGTAGCCGCTGTGACTGCATTTTGCGCCGCGAGCCTCTGGCAAACCATTCATCCGCCAAAGCCCAAGCTGATTTACAACAAGACAACAAGCGCCCCAATTGGATGGTATGCTGTAGAGCGCAAAAGGCCGCTGCAACGTGATGATCTTATCGCTGCGTTTGCGCCGCAAACCGCTCGGAACTTCGCGGAAGCGCGAGGTTATCTGCCTGATCATGTTCCCCTTATCAAAACTGTTTGGGCCATAGGAGGGGAGCGGGTGTGTCATGACGGCCAGCGGGTGCGTGTCCTAAACCGTCCTGATATCTCCGTGCTCGGGCAGGACGGTTTGGGACGCGCGCTGCCGGTCATATCGGGCTGCTATACTCTTAATGCAGACGAAGTCTTCCTTGTCTCAAACACCATCTCGAATAGTTGGGACAGCCGTTATTTCGGGCCTGTCTCAGGCGAGTTAATCCTTGGCCCTGTTCGCTACCTCGGTGAAAAGCGGGACTCCTCTGCTCAGGTCGGGGGGCTGGGCACGGGGTCATGGCGTGGAGGGCAAGATAAAAGGCGGGAGGCCTCCTTCGGAGCCATCCCCTTGTCTGCACATCCTTTTTGGGAGGCCTCCCAAGGCCCCAGGGAGGCCCCCTTTATTGTATTGGGACGGGGTAAGCGTTGGGTTTTTGGGAGTCCTCCCGCTCAGAAATGCACCCGCAAGATACCCGTAACCTTGTAGAACATGGGAAAGAGCTCAGACAATCATTTTGAGGTGAAGCTGGGGCGTATCCGGTCGGCGTCCGGCGAGAAACGGGTAACAGGGTTTCTGAAACAGGTTGGACGAAAGGCGAGCCGTGCTTCAACTCGGCGCAGGTCAGGCGGCGGTCGCCAGCAACGACAATCGGAGTCGCAGTTTCATCGGCGCGTGATTGTCAAAGTCAGCATTGTCAGAATGGAAGGGCGCGGCTCCGGCGCGCAACGCCAACATTTGAAATATATTGAACGCGATAGCGCTGCGCCCGATGGCGAGCGGGCCAATCTTTATAGCGAGAGTGGTCAAGAGGTTGAGGCGAAAAAGTTTGCAGAGCGCGGCGTCGATGACCGCCATCAATTTCGGGTGATTGTCTCACCTGAAGATGCCAGTGAACTTGCTGACCTTAAAGCCTACACACGCGACCTGGTGAAGCAGATGGAAACAGACCTTGGCACGAAACTCGATTGGGTTGCCGCTGACCACTACGACACGGGTCAGCCGCATACGCATTTAGTTATTCGCGGAAAGCGTGATGACGGCACGGATCTGGTTATCCCTAAAGACTATGTCTCCAAGGGTATTCGCGAGCGGGCGCAGGAGCTTGTTACGATTGAGCTTGGGCCAGTGCAGGAGATTGAAGGTCGGACGCGGATGGCGCGCATGGTTGGACAGCAGCGCCTGACAGAAATTGATAGGCAATTGTTTCGGGGCGCGCAGGACAGAATTGCCGATGTTTCCGGGCCCGCCAGAAAAGGCCAACTCTGGCGCGAGCAATTGCACCGCGCTCGCTTGAAGTCTTTGGCGAAAATGGGACTTGTTGAGCCGCTCGGAAAAGGCCGTTGGCGGATAAACGAAAATGCGGAGCAAACACTCAAACGGATGGGCGAACGCGGCGACATCATCCAAACTATGCACCGCGCCATGGCAGGCCGCGACCAACGCCTCATCGACGGAACAAGTCTCTACGACCCTGGCGTAGATGGCGCGAAGCCAGTTACGGGTAAAATTCTCGCGCTAGGCGTCGGCGATGACGTGGCCGACCGCGCCTATCTCGTCATCGACGATCTGGATGGCAAAAGCTGCTATGTGAATCTGGGGCCAAGCGACCGTCTTGCAGACTTCAGCCCGGGCATGATCGTGACGGTTCATCCCGCAAGTCATGAGCCTCGAATATCCGATAAGACCATTGACAAAATCGCGTCGCAAAATGGTGGGCGATATTCTCAAGTCTTACACATGGAGGCTGATAGCAACGCCCGCCCTGAATTTGTAGCAGCGCATGTGCGACGACTGGAAGCGCTGCGGCGCGTGGGGCTTGTCGAACGCCGGCCTGATGGAGGTTGGATAATCCCGTCCGACTACCTCACGCAAGCTGGGGAGTATGAACGCGCCTCGGCTTTATCTCGTCCTGTGAGCATCTCATCTCACTCGTCGCTGTCGCTGAAGCAGATGGAAACGGCAATTGGCGCGACTTGGCTGGATCGGTCATTGGTTGATGGCGAAGGCAGCCCGCTTGCGCGGGGCTTTGGAGGTGATGTTGAGCGTGCAAAAACGATGCGCCGCGCGTTTCTATTCAAGTCTGGGATATTAGAAAGCAAAAACGTCCAACTGACAGACATGCATCTTGCCGAGTTAGAACGTAGAGATTTAGCGAACGCTGGGCAGGGCTTGGCGAGTGAGATGGGTAAACCTTATTCGGCCTCCCCAGCGAGCGGGCATATCAAAGGCATTTACGCAAAAGCTATTGATCGTCCAAGCGGGAAATATGCCGTCATCGAACGCGCCAAGGATTTTACGCTCGTCCCCTGGCGCGAAGTGCTGGAGCGTCAACGCGGAAAGTCAGTCAGCGGGTTGCTTCGCGGAAAGACGATTTCGTGGTCGTTCGGGCGAGGACGGGGAGTGACGTAGCTTTCAGTTTAAGTTTTCAGATATTTGATTATTTTACATTGTTCGAGCCGCTTGCCTCATTTACGGTCACGCAAATCTAGTGAGGTTTTCTATGCGCAATGTGAGCTATTTTCCGCCATACAGTCAGGAAGAAAACGTAGTAACCAACGCTGTCCTTTTGTTGCTATCTCACGTTAACAGAATGGCTCCGTCGATATTTTCCGATCTACTGACATCTATTACTGACGAGGCGTTTGCGGTTGGGCCAACTTTTCAAAACCAAGTTAAGATACAGGGCGGCAAAGGGATTCCAGATGCGCTCATCCAACAATCTCCATTCGAAATCTATGTGGAAACCAAATTGGGAGACCATTTGTCTGTTGGTCAAATCTCATCGCACTTCGAGACAATCAAGCAAAACGAAACGGTGAAAGGATCAAGCATACTGCTTGGGTTAACTAGAACGCAGATCGGCCAAACCGAATTGGATGAACTGCAAAGCCTTGGTGGAGCAAATGGAGTGAGGTTTTTCTCGACTACGTTTGCTGAGTTAGCGGATATTCTGGAAAGTTCTTCGGATGAGTTCCGATTGGAATTGAATACGCTGCTTGAAGAATATCGGGCGTTTATCCAAGAGCGGGGTCTTGTGCCAGAAACCGAGAACAAGCTCCTGATAAACCCATGCGGGACCTCATATGAGCAAAATCGGCTGCACAATATTTATCATGACCAACCGACGCGCTCGAAGGTGTTTTGCAAATACCTGGGAGTTTACAAAGACAAGTGCGTGTCGCTGATTGGTGAGGTTTTGGCAGTGGTCAATGCTAGAATAGAAGGCAACGAAGTCTCAATCTTGGAAAACCATCCTTTGTCGTGGAGGAAGGATGATCTGCATCAGCCGACAGAGCAAGAACTAAATCGAATTTTGGGAATTGTTGACGGGTCAAGTTATTATAATTTGGGCGATGAAGAGGCGCGCTATTACATCGTGGACAAGTTCGTTGAGAGTAGCTTTCGCAAGGTGTCAAAGCACGGGATACAGGGGCACCGCTATTTCACACTAGACGGAGAAGCTGGAATTATACCGGATTGTTTTGACGACGCAGAGCCCACTACTGAAGATGTAGCACGTGCGTTATCTGAAAAAACGTGGCAGTAGAAAATCACATACACACTGCGCAGAACGATTGTGTTTTCAAATTCCGTGGGCACTTCAGTCCGGAAAATAAAGAGCTTTGAATGCCTTCGAAAATTAAATACCGACGCAGTTACAAACTCGATGAGTACATCGCGTCTGGAATAACAGCGCGTGAGCTTTTGCGCTTATTTCGGAGAATGGACGGCTGGCACACCTTTTTTGGAGAGTTTGAAATCGCAAATTTCAGAACTGTTTTTGGCGGTGCAACTCAACTCCAGCGTCTTGGCGATCCGGCGTCGGGGGCAGGAGTCATCATTAAGGAATATACTTGCGCAACCGGCTCTGGTCCGAATTTGAAAGCAATCTGGAGGATAAAGGTTACATTTACCTGCTCCATGAGATCCTTTGAACATGTTGAGTATGCGGATGAAGATTATCCAGAAATCATAACCGATCGTTTCGACTTTCGGGAAACTTGGCACTATGAAGACATAACCGGTATTGAATTGCGATCAGCGGAAAGCCAGACCGCTTTCGAGAAGGAAGTTCTTAATTTCGTCTCTGAATTCCATATTCGTGAGAGGAAGATCGCAAACCCATCCGATTGGGAACAAGGGGGACTGATTGCAAAAGTGCGGTGTCGCTGTGGACATACCGTTACAACAACGGCGTTCAAGCTGTGCCGGTATAAGCGGTGCAGTGATATCTTCGCCTTGAGAAATATACTGCGCTGTAGTGCCTGTGGAAGCAAAGGTGAGGCCGAGATATTGCCTTGGTTCCTGGAAAACACTGTCGCCCATATCGATACCTCTCGACGTTATTTTGATGGTGATCGCGGTGTTGACAGGCAAAGTATCCAGCAGGATGGTTCAGTTGCTTTGTATGGAATTATGGATGGTGACGGCGAGAACGACATTTATCTAGGAGACGGAGTTTCAATAAGTCCAGACGGAAGTCTATCCGACGATTGATGTTTGGTTTTCAAATAAAAATGCCTCAAACCATACATTCTTTAGGCTGATGAATTCCTTTATACACCCAGAGCAGCACAATTTTGCACTTAACAAGTCTCTGGGCCTTGTAGTTGATTGTGAATATCCATTTTTGTCTTGAATTTCTACCCGCTTTCCTACCTAGACCAGTTAGGGCTTAATCCCGCAGCCTAGGCCTCAAGTTAATTCTTGAGGTTTTAGATGTCTCCGCAGTCCATTCTTATCGGCCAAGTGATTATCGTCTTTATGACGATCATTTTTGGTGTTTGGTTTGCGACGCAGTGGACCGCAGCGCAGTTTGCTTATGATGCTTATCTGGGCGCGCCATGGTTTCTACTCGGTGATCAGCCCGTTTATTATCCGTGGCGTTTGTTTGAGTGGTGGTATGCGTTCGACGCTTATGCCCCTGAAGTCTTTTCCAAGGGCGGGCAGATTGCAGCGGGCTCAGGTTTCCTCGGATGTGCCTTTGCAATCATCGGCTCGGTCTGGCGCGGTCGGCAAGCGAAACGCCTTACGACTTATGGTTCGTCGCGTTGGTCGAATACCAAAGATCTCAGACAAGCTGGTCTCCTTGACCCAAACGGCGTCTTTCTAGGCCGCACGCAAGATGACTATCTGCGCCATGACGGGCCGGAGCATGTGATGGCCTTTGCTCCCACGCGCTCTGGTAAAGGCGTCGGGCTCGTCGTGCCAACATTATTGAGCTGGACAGAGTCTGCCGTCATTCACGATATTAAAGGCGAGAATTGGGAAATCACATCCGGCTGGCGTTCAACTTTCTCTCATTGCCTGCTGTTCGACCCGACCAATCCCGCCAGCGCGAAATACAATCCTCTGCTCGAAGTGCGGAAAGGCCGCAATGAAGTGCGGGATGTTCAAAACATTGCCGACATCCTGGTTGATCCCGAAGGGGCGCTGGAGCGCCGCAATCACTGGGAAAAAACCGGCCACGCTTTGCTTGTTGGCGCGATCCTTCATGTTCTTTATGCGGAGCGCGAAAAGACGCTAGCCCGCGTAGCCAGCTTTCTATCAGACCCTAGCCGTTCTTTTGAGCGCACGCTTTGGGTGATGATGTCCACCAATCACCTCGGCCCAAAATCTGGGTCTGGCGATAAGGCCCACTGCCATCCCGTCGTCGCGCAAGCAGCGCGTGAACTTTTGAACAAATCTGAAAACGAGCGCTCAGGCGTGCTTTCGACGGCGATGAGCTTTCTGGGTCTTTATCGTGATCCCACTGTGGCCGAGGTGACTTCCTCTTGCGATTGGCGCATTGCCGACTTGGTTGTAGGCGACAAACCCGTTTCGCTCTACTTGGTTGTGCCGCCGTCCGATATTTCGCGCACCAAGCCGCTTATCCGCATTATCCTCAATCAGATTGGCCGCCGCCTAACTGAAAAACTCGAAGGCGAGATTGATGGCAATGCCCGCCGCCAGGTCTTACTGATGCTGGATGAGTTCCCGGCGTTGGGGCGGCTCGATTTCTTTGAAAGCGCACTGGCGTTTATGGCGGGATATGGGTTGCGTGCCTTCCTGATTGCGCAGTCTTTGAACCAGATTGAAAAGGCTTACGGCCCCAACAATTCCATCCTCGACAACTGCCATGTACGCGTCGCCTTTGCGACGAATGATGAGCGCACCGCCAAGCGGATATCTGACGCGCTCGGCACAACAACCGAGATGCGCGCCATGCGCAATTATGCCGGGCATCGCCTCGCGCCGTGGCTGGCTCATGTCATGGTCTCTCGCCAAGAAACAGCGCGCCAACTTCTGACGCCGGGCGAGGTTATGCAATTGCCTGCGCATGAAGAGCTTGTGCTGATCTCGGGACTTCCGCCCATTCGGGCGCAAAAGGTGCGCTACTTCTCAGATAATAATTTCATTGGCCGGGTTTCCTCCCCACCGGCCCTCGCTGGCCCCAATTATCCTTATAATGGCTGTCCCCCTAAGCAGTCTGATGATTGGGGCTGCGATACCCGCGGCGTGAATGAAAATCTGTCTCAGCCTTGGTTTGATCAGGTCGGCGGCGCGGATGATGGCGGGAAGGATTTAACGCCGCCTCTCGACCAAGAGCCCCAAGCGCCAGCCAATGACAAGGCCGAAGAAAATTCTCCCAATATTGAAGGCGACGACACGGCTGCGCAGGCCAAGCGCGCGCAAGACCTCACCAATGCCAGTGAGACCGCCCGACGTGCTTACGCCGTCGAGCGCGGCGCTCCAAAACGCGACCTGTTGGATTTTTGATATGCCTTCAACCAAACCCCGCATACGCCCCTATATTGATGAAGACGTTTATGTCTGGCTACGCACAGCAAGCCTGCGCCCTGGCAAAACGGAATCGGATATCGTCAATCACGCCCTGCGTAGCGAGATGAAGGGCGAGTATGAAGATGTGCGCATCAAAGCGATGCTGCGCCGCTTGGATCGCCAAACCCGCACGCTGGAAGTGCTCAAGCGCAACCAAGTCATAAATAGCGAAGCCTTCGCCCTCTTCATGCGCTATTTCCTGACGGTTATTCCGGCTGTGTCAGAGAATGAAAAGGAAGCAACTCAAGCCGAGGGGCATACGCGGTTTGCGACCTATGTTCAGAGCTTGCGTACGGTCCTGGCTGACGGCGAGCATGTGCTGTTCTCAGCACTTGAAGATGTAATGGTGGATCAAAGCGCGTTCTTTACGGCTCAAGAACTCGCCGCCCTTCACGAACCTGCTCCGAAACGTGTCTCCAAGAAGGAGGCCGCCAATGCCTAGCCATACGCCCGAAACCCTATTGCGCACAGAGACCATGCTCAAAACAGCGATGGGCGCGACTGTTGCCAATGCGCTCGCTGACCCTGCCGTCGTCGAAATTATGCTTAACCCTGACGGCCAGCTTTGGATTGAGCGCCACGGCAAAGGCCGCATCAATTCAGGCAAGGTCATGCAGCCCAGCGAAGCCGAGCGCGTCATTCGTCTAGTCGGCTCACATATTGGACAAGATGTGACGCGCGACTTTCCAATCGTTAGCGCGGAACTTCCCATTGGCGGGGAACGCTTCGAAGGCGTTTTGCCGCCCGTGGCGACGGCTCCAAGTTTTTCTATCCGTAAGCCTGCCGCCGTTGTCTTCACGCTCAAAGATTATGTATCAGGCGGCATCATGACATCGGTGCAGGCGCAAATCCTGCGTGAATGTGTGGCGGCCCGCAAAAGCCTTCTCATTGTTGGTGGCACGGGCTCCGGCAAAACCACGCTCGCCAATGCGCTTCTGCATGAAGTGGCAAAGACAGGCGACCGCGTGGTCATCTTGGAAGATACGCGCGAACTGCAATGTGAGGCGCCAGATAAAATTGCGCTACGCACGCAGGCGGGGTCTGTCTCAATGGCTGATCTCGTGCGCTCCACTTTGCGCTTGCGGCCTGACCGCATTGTCGTCGGTGAAGTGCGCGGCGGCGAAGCGCTGGATTTGCTCAAAGCCTGGAATACCGGCCACCCCGGCGGTATCGCCACGGTCCACGCCAATTGCGCACGGGGTGGCTTAAATCGCCTCGAACAACTCATTTCTGAAAAGTCAGCCCGCGTGCCCCGCTCGCTGATCGCCATGGCCGTCGATGTGGTCGTGGGGATTACCAATACGGACGGGCAGCGCACCGTCACCGACATTCTCGATGTCATCTCGCCCGATGGCCCCGATGGATACCATTGCGAGCCGCTGCGGCCGCAATCCCTGAAACTTGTCACCACTAAAGGAGGTCTCTCATGATCTTGACTAAACATACAGGTCGCGCGCTGGGCGTGGCCATTCTCGTCCTCGCCATTGCAGGCCCCGCCCATGCGGCAGGCTCAGGTATGCCGTGGGAAGGCCCGCTCGATTCCATCCTGCAATCTATTGAAGGCCCGGTTGCCAAAATCATTGGCACGCTGGCGATCATCATTACCGGCCTGACCTTGGCCTTTGGCGATACAGGCGGCGGCTTTCGCAAGCTCATGCAGATTGTCTTTGGGCTATCCATTGCCTTCACCGCGACCAGCTTCTTCTTGTCCTTCTTCAGCTTTGGCGGCGGAGCGACCTTCTAATGGTCGAAGGTTACTCCATACCCGTTCACCGCTCGCTGACCGAGCCGATCTTGATGGGCGGCGCGCCGCGCGGCGCGGCTATCCTCAACGGCACAATTGCGGCGGCTCTCGGGCTTGGCCTGCAAATCTGGCTGCTCGGCATTGCCTTTTGGATTATTGCACATGGCGTCTGCGTTTTCGCTGCCAAGCGCGATCCAAAATTCCTCGAAGTGCTGACCCGTCACATTCGCCACAAGGGGTATCTGGCATGATCAATCTCGCTGAATATCGCAATAAGCCGTCTTGCCTTGCAGACTATCTGCCTTGGGCATGTCTGGTCGCGCCGGGAGTCATCCTGAACAAAGACGGGAGCTATCAACGCACAGCCGCGTTTCGCGGGCCGGATTTGGATAGCACGACCGAGGAAGGTTTGGTCGCGGTTTGCGCACGGATCAATAATGCGCTGAAACGGTTTGGGTCAGGTTGGGGACTTTACTTTGAAGCCGCTCGACTGCCTGCGCAGGACTATCCGCAAAGTGAGTGGAGTGATCCCGTCGCATGGCTCATTGATGAAGAACGGCGCGGGCATTTTTCCGAGACAGGCGATCTTTATGAGAGCGCTTACTATCTCACCTTTGGCTTTTTGCCGCCAGCAGATCGCATCGGAAAGTTTGAAGATGTCTTGATCGAGACACCGGAAGACATTGAAGAATTGGCAGGCCGCGACCATCTTGCGCGCTTTATAGCCGAGACCGACAAAGCCTTGGATCTTTTTGCCAGCGTCATGCCATCTGCGCAGTTTCTCACCGACAATGAAACGCTGACTTATCTGCAAAGCACAGTCTCGCCCAAACGCCATTTTGTAAAAGCTCCGAATACGCCTGCTTATCTGGACGCCGTGCTTGGCGGGGCCGATTTGATTGGCGGGCTTGAACCTGTCCTCAGCGGTGAGCATTTGCGGATCATCTCGGTGCAAGGCTTTCCGAGTGCGACAGAGCCGGGCTTGCTGGATGAGCTGAATAGTCTGGGATTTGCTTATCGCTGGATGACCCGCTTTCTGCCCATGGACAAAAGTGAGGCCACCAAAGTTCTTGGGCGCTATCGCCGCCAATGGTTTTCTAAACGTAAGTCCATCATGTCCGTTTTGAAAGAGGTGATGACCAATGAGGCTTCCGCCTTGGTTGATACTGACGCGGATAATCAGGCCGCCGATGCGGACGCAGCGCTTCAATCACTCGGGCAGGATTATGTGGGCTTTGGTTATTCCACGACTGCAATTTGCGCGTCACATGCTGACCCGAATGTCGCTGATGAAATGATCCGCGCCATTGAGCGCGTCGTGAATGGGCGCGGCTTTGTCACGATACGCGAAACTGTGAATGCCGTTGATGCCTGGCTCGGCACAATACCGGGACTGGCCTATGCCAATATCCGCCAGCCCATCGTGCATACGCTGAACCTTGCGCATATGATGCCGCTGTCAGCGGTTTGGGCAGGGCCGGAGCGCAATGCGCATCTGGACGGCCCGCCGCTCCTCTATGCGACGACCGGAACGCACACACCGTTTCGGCTTGTGACCCATCAGGGCGATGTCGGGCATACGCTTGTTGTTGGGCCAACGGGCGCGGGTAAGTCTGTATTACTCTCATTGTTGGCACTTCAGTTTCGCCGTTACCAAAGCGCGCAAGTCTTCATCTTCGACAAAGGTGAAAGCGCCAAGGCCGCGACACATTGCATGCAGGGCGAGCATTACGCGCTCGGCGGAGACGGCGCGCTGTGTTTCCAGCCGCTGGCGCGCATTGATCAAGATACCACCCGTGCATGGGCGCAAGACTGGATTATTGGGCTGCTGACTCATGAGGGCGTGGAGGTGACACCAGACGTCAAAGAGACCGTCTGGACAGCACTTACCTCATTGGCCTCAGCGCCTGTAAGGGAGCGCACCATGACCGGACTGGTGGCGCTGCTGCAATCCTCAAAACTGCGTCAGGCACTTTTGCCGTTCACATTAGAAGGCGCACACGGCGCGGCGCTGGACGCTGACACGGAAACGCTCGGCACGAATGACTGGCAGTGTTTTGAGATGGAAGAACTCATGCACGCCAAGTCGCTTGTGCTGCCCGTGCTGACCTATCTGTTTCATCGCCTCGAAGAGCGCTTTGATGGGCGGCCCACCTTGCTCATTCTGGATGAGGCGTGGGTATTTCTCGATGATCCGCTCTTTGCGGAACGCATACGCGAATGGTTGAAAGTCCTGCGTAAGCGCAATGTGTCCGTGATCTTTGCAACGCAATCACTGTCGGACATTGCCAATAGCTCGATTGCGCCTGCGATCATCGAAAGCTGCCCGTCACGTATCTTCCTACCCAATGACCGCGCGCTGGAACCGCAACAGGCGGAGACCTATGCGCAGTTTGGGCTGAACGCACGGCAGACACAGATCATCGCTCAAGCCACGCCGAAGCGAGATTATTATTTCCAATCGCGGGCGGGCAATCGCCTATTTGATCTCTCCCTTGGCCCGGTCGCGCTTAGCTTTTGCGGCGTCTCATCCAAAGATGAGCTCAAAGCCATGGCCGAGACTTACACACGCAATGGCGGAGCCGATTTTGCGCCTGCCTGGCTATCCGCGCGCGGCCTGCATTGGGCCGCTGACCTCATAGCCTCTGAAAATCAAACCACCGAAGGAGACGTATTATGCGCCGCTCAATAATTGCTGCCATCCTTATGGCCACCACACCGCTCACATTGGCCCCGCCAGCTCATGCCATATTTGGCATCGGCGATATCGTAATCGACCCGACCAATCTGGCGCAGAACATTCTGACGGCTGCGCGCTCGCTGGAGCAGATTAACAATCAAATCCAGCAATTGCGCAATGAAGCGGCAATGATTCAAAACCAAGCGGAAGACCTTCTCTCGCTCGATATTGATGTCAGCGTTGAACTTGGCCGCATCATGGATGAGATCTTCCGCCTGACGGAAGAGGCCAACGCCATCTCTTACCGCGTCGAAGAAACCGAGCGCGTCTTTCAAACCCATTACCCCGAAGAATATGAGGACTGGTCATCAACAGAGATGGCGGAGGCAGCCGTATGGCAATGGGAGACCTCGCGTGCCGCCTATCAGGACACGCTTGTCATGCAGTCGCGGATTGTTCAGGCTGTAAAAGCCGATACGGATGTTCTTGATGATCTGGTGAGCGCGAGCCAATCCGCCACAGGGAACCTTGCGGTCCAGCAGGCGGGCAATCAACTCACAGCCCTCGGCATCAAGCAGGATATGCAGCTTCAGCAATTGATGGCGACGCAATATCGCGCTGAAGCCTTGGAGCGTGCCCGCCGCTTGCAGATCGAGCAAGAAAGCAAGGTTCGCCAATCCCGTTTCATGTCAGGCGCAGCCACCGCCTATACGCGGCGCTAGGCGGAGAAAGTTCATGGATGATCTCGGCGTCATAGACCAATTTGTAGCAACCTTTAGCAGCTACATTGATAGCGGGTTCGGTCTGCTTGGCCCGGATGTGGCCTATCTGACCACCTTCCTCGTCACCATTGATGTAATCTTGGCAGGCCTGTTTTGGGCTATGGGGCCGGACAATAATATCATCGCGAATTTCGTAAAGAAGGTGCTTTATATCGGCGTCTTTGCGCTGATCCTCAATCAGTTCAGCTTTCTTGCTAATATCATCTTTGACAGCTTTGCCGGGCTTGGTCTTACAGCGTCCGGCGCGAGTATGACGGCAGATGATCTCATGCGCCCCGGCTTTGTTGCCGCAACAGGTTTCAATGCAGGTTATCCCTTGCTCGATGCCATCAGTGAGCTGACCGGGCCGATTGGCTTCTTCACCAATATCGTTCTGATTGCCGTTTTCTTCTTGGCTTGGCTCATCACGCTGTTTGCCTTCTTCTTTCTGGCTATCCAGCTTTTTGTCACGATTATTGAGTTTAAGCTCACCACGCTCGCAGGCTTTGTCTTGGTGCCTTTTGCGCTTTGGAACAAAACCTCATTCCTTGCGGAGCGCGTGCTCGGCAATGTGATTGCGTCTGGCATCAAACTCATGGTGCTAGCCATTATTGTTGGCATTGGCTCTACGCTGTTCGCGTCCGTAACCGCTGGCTTTGAAGGTGATGTCGGTCTTGAGGATGCGGGCGCAGTTATTCTCGCGAGCCTCGCCTTGTTCGCGCTCGGTATTTTTGGTCCTGGCATTGCGACGGGTCTGGTCTCTGGCGCGCCTCAACTTGGAGCGGGCGCCGCGATTGGCGCAGGCGCCGCCGTTGGCGCGGGTGCTATGGCAGCAGGTGCAGTTGCAACGGGCGGTGCGTCGGCTGTCGCAGGCGGGGCCATGGCCGCCGCTAAATCCGGCGCGGCCATTTCAGGCGGCACCCGTATGGCCTTTTCAATGGGCAAGGCCGCTTCAGGGGCTGGCGGCATTAAAGGCTCGGCAGCAGGTATGAGCGCCGTTGCCCAAGCGGGCGCGGGCAGTGTTGCAAATGGCGCGAAGTCTGCCGCCAGCCGTGTTACCTCCCCCATCAAGCAGAGCTTTCAATCTGGCGGGCGCGGCGCCGTAACCGCAACGGGCGGAACAATCATAGGTGGCGCAGAAGCCGCAAATGACGCCGCTTCTAGTGCGGCAAACCCCAAACAAGAACCCAATTGGGCCAAGCAAGCTCGGCGCGGTCAGCGCCAGCGCGACGCCAGCATGGCGACCATGCACGCCGTGCGCGGCGGCGATGGCGGCGGCGCAGGCCAAGGCCCACAACTCAAACAGAATGAGGATTAGATCATGATGTGGAAACGCAGCCAAAGCCGATATGGCACCACCCCCACGGCGGAGACGCCTTATCAACGCGCTGCCCAAGTCTGGGATGACAGAATGGGTAGCGCCCGCGTGCAAGCCAAGAACTGGCGATTGACGGCCTTGGTCGCGCTGGGGCTCTGCGCAGCTCTATCCGCCGCCTATGTCTGGCGCTCCACGCAAAGCATGGTCACGCCCTATGTGATTGAGCTTGATAGCTCGGGCGAGGTTCGCACGGTCAGCGCCACTGTGGCGAACTATGAGCCAACCGACGCGCAAATCGCCTATCAGCTTGCGGGCTTTATCAAGAATGTGCGGTCTGTCTCGATTGATCCCATCGTGGTGCGCGAGAACTGGCTGGAAGCCTATAATTACACGACCGATAAAGCCTCACTCACGCTGAACGATTATGCGCGGGACAATGACCCGTTCTCCGATGTCGGGAAGCGGTCTGTCTCCATCGACATTGCCAGCATTGTGCGCAGCTCCGATGACAGTTTTGATGTCCGTTGGCGTGAGACGACCTTCCTGTCTGGCGTGCGGCAGCGCCAAGACACTTATACCGCCGTTCTATCCATCATTATCGCCCCCCCGCGCGATGAAGCCACGCTGCACAGCAATCCGCTCGGCGTTTACGTCCACGGTATCAACTGGTCGCGCGATCTACTTTCCACACAATCTGACACAGGAGTTTCACAATGATTATCCGTCCTCCAATCCCGCTTGCCTTACTCTGTCTGTCCATGACGGTGCTCGGCGGGTGTTCGACTTTGCAAACTATGTTCGACAAACCCGTGGCTGATTTTCAGCTTGATGAGGCTGACTATATGGAAGCGGTTTATCTGCCGGATGAACTCGACGTTCAGCCTCTCGACGTCTCGCAGCCCGTAGTGCTGGAGCGCATCACGCCCATCGCCATGGCGGGACAGCTCAAACCCATCATGGATCAGTCCATTGCTGCCATGGAAACCCTCAAGCCGCATGAGGCGATTGACCAAGCCAATGCGGCATCAGCCGTAGAGCCGGAAGCCGGCAGCTTTATCAACGCCATTCAGATCTATCCCTATACAATTGGGGCGCTCTATCAGGTCTATACCGCGCCGGAACAGGTCACGGATATTGCGCTCCAGCCCGGCGAAGAGCTTATGTCCGTCTCGGCAGGCGACACGGTCCGCTGGGTGCTGGGCGATACAGTGTCCGGCTCAGGTGATAATGAGCAAGTGCACATCCTCGTCAAACCGATCTCGCACGGCCTCACGACCAATCTCATCATAACGACATCGAAGCGCACCTATCACGTCGAGATGAAGTCCTTCCACGAGACCTATATGGCGGCGGTCTCTTGGCGTTATCCGCATGAAGAACTCATGCGGCGTAAATCGAGGCAACGCACAGCGCGGGCAACACCGCGCCAGCCTGTTGAGCGCGGGCTGCAGATTGAGCGACTAAACTTCCGTTATGAGATTGAAGGCGATGAACCGCATTGGCGTCCGCTTCGTGCGTTCGATGATGGCAAGAAGGTCTTTATCCAATTTCCGGCGAGGCTGGATCAAGGTGAGGCCCCGCCGCTCTTTGTCGTAGGCCGCAACGGCGAAAGCCAGCTTGTGAATTACCGCATCAATGGCGCTTACTACATTGTGGACCGTCTGTTTGGCGCGGCAGAACTGCGCCTCGGCGAAGATGATCAGCAAGTCGTGCGTATCCTGCGCACCCGCAAGCCTGTCACGCAAATGGCAGGGCTCTAGCATGGCAGAGGGTTTAGAGCTTCGCGGCAAGCCGCGCTCAGTCAGGCGGTTTAATCGGCGCGCCCTGATCGGCATTGTCGGCTCAGCCAGCGTTATCATTTTGGGCGCAGCCGCCTTTGCGTTGCGCTCACCGGACCGCACGGGCGGAGATGTGCCGCAGGAGCTTTACAATACGACCATGAAAGCGCTGCCCGACGGGCTGACCGATATGCCTGTCTCTTACGCGGATGTGAAGCAGGACGCCCCAAAGCTCGGGCCACCGCTACCGGGCGATCTTGGCGCGGCCATGATTGGGCGGGAACGTGAGCCTGTTCGTCAAGACAATCCGTTTCGTTATGAGCCTTCACGGCCAAGCTATAGCCGTGGTGGTCATCAAACGACTCAGCCATCCCCACAGGCCCAACTCGCTGAATCTGCGCGCACATCGAAACTCTTCTTTATCTCCCATGATGGCGGCGGGGATGCAGGCGGTGAGACTACAAAGCCAACAGGGCTTGCATTTAGCAATCAATATGCTGGGCTGACGCCGGACATCGCCGAGGCGCTCTCTTATGGTGGAGGCGGGATTGACCCTGCCAGTTATATGGCTGCGTCTTCGTCTGACCCAAATCGCCAAGAGCGCAAAGAGGCGTTTCTCGGAGAGGACGTGGATACGGCGATCTACAATCCGCATCGGCTTCAAGAACCGCTATCGCCTTATCAAGTGATGGCGGGAACAATTATTCCGGCCAGCCTCATTACAGGATTGAACTCTGACTTACCGGGGCAGGTCATCGCGCAAGTCACAGAGCATGTTTATGACACGCCGACAGGGCAGCACTTACTTATCCCGCAAGGCTCTAAACTTCTTGGGCGCTATGACAGCGTGGTCGCATACGGCCAGTCGCGGGCGCTTGTTGTCTGGAACCGGATCATCATGCCGGACGGCACATCGATCACCATCGATAATCTGCCTGCCGTGGACATGTCCGGCTATGCAGGTCTTGAGGACAAGGTGGATTATCATAGCTGGCAGCTTTTCAAAGCCGCTATTCTATCCTCGGTTCTTTCTGTCTCGTCAGAAATCGGCCGCGACCGCGACGATGATATTTTGAACGCGCTACGGGATGGCGGCCAGCAGACGATCAATCAGGCAGGCCAACAGATTGTCACCAAGCAGCTTCAAGTCCGGCCAACGCTCAAAATTCGTCCCGGCTGGCGGCTGCGCGTCATCGTCAACAAAGACATCATCTTACAACCCTATGGAGGCTGATATGAGCGGACTTAAAATCTGCAAACTTCCCGACACCACACCCGTCAAACTCACCATCGCATTGCCGCCGGATTTGCTGGCTGATCTGCAAGACTATGCGCGGGTTTATGAGCAGGCTTATGGCGAAACCGCAAAAATCGCTGACCTGGTGCCGTCCATGCTGGCCAGCTTCATGGCTGGCGACAGTAATTTCAAAAAGGCACGCAAAGCGCTCAACACCTAATCTTTCGTCCACCAACCAAAGGAGGCCAACATGGCGACCATCGGACAATTTAGACCCGTCAAAGACGGATATGAGGGCACGATCTCAACCCTCTCAATGGCGCGTAAAGTGCGCTTCATTGCCAATGACAATAAGAAGGGCGACTCCAGTCCTGATTTTTTCATCAAGACAGGGCAATGCGATCTCGGCGTTGCCTGGCGCGAGGAAGCTAAGGAATCGTCCAAACCCTATCTTCGCGTCTTGCTGGATGACCCAAGCTTTGCCGGACCGGTAAATGCGGCACTGTTCGATAAGGACGGCAAAGCTGACCTTGTCTGGTCACGCCCCAAGCGCGACGTGGCTTAGCAGGTTTCTCCCCATGTTTTCTGAAGTCACTGAAGAAGAAATTGAGGAAGGGCTCAACTTGCTCGCTTGGCTCATTGACCGCCACGGCGACGCAGCGTGGCCGCTATTTGAGCGACTTGAACGTGAATTGGAGAGCTTTCAAAACCGAAAAGCTCGGATTGAGTCACGCTTGTCTAAGTTTGGATGACTGGTGAATGTTTCAAAACCTCGGACAGATATTGCTTTTGTCTGATATTTTGAAACATACAGTTACTTATAATCCCTTGCTAAGTGCCATATTTGTCATATATTAAACAATAAGGTGACATATATGGCTATGAAGATAAATTCAATCAACGCGCAACGCGCACTCGAACAGCTTGGCGGAAACCTCAAAATGGCCCGACTGAAACGCCGAATATCCTTACAGGATTTCGCCGACAGGATTGGTGTGTCTAAGCGCACTGTCATGCGGATGGAAAAAGGTGATGAGGGAGTCAGTATTGGCGCACTCGCTATGGCTTGTCTTGTTTTAGGAGAGTTAGAGCGCATTGAGATGTTTCTCGACCCCGGTTCTGATGATACGGGCCTATTGCTTGATCGGGATAATTTACCAAAACGGATTGATGGCCAACGTAAGTCTTCAAAAGCAACTGCTGGTCCAAAAACTGATCCGAATTTGGCATCCACTGAGAATGATGAAGGGGTGGCATTCTAATGCCTGAAGCCATTGTAGCATTGGGCGAAACAAAGCGGATCGTGGGACGATTGCGCTTTGAAAGCGATGGTCGCCGTCAGCACTCCCAATTTGAATATGATGAAAACTGGCTGGAATGGGAAAACGCATTTGCATTGTCGCCTGGTTTGTCCCTTCGCGAAGGCGGTCATTTTGCCTCTGGTGGCCGTGAAGATAGGCGTAATGCGCTGCACGGATGCTTCGCTGACGCCGCACCCGATAGTTGGGGGCGTGGCTTAATGGCGAAGGCGCTCGGCGATGGCCTGACTGAATTTGATTATCTAACGCGCTCAGATGACCGAACCCGGCAGGGGGCCTTGCGTTTTCTAGGCGACGATATGGAGCCCCTGTCCGACCTTGCACCGCCTATTCCGCGATTGGTTGATCTGGAGAAGTTGCGAGCATTATCCGCAAAGTTTGAGCGTGATCCTGGCGGTGCAGATGCCGAAGCGCGCGACCTCGCAGGTATTGCCGGCTCGCTTGGAGGCGCGCGCCCGAAGGCAAACGTCGAAGGCGATGGGCATTTTTGGATTGCGAAATTCACTTCAGAAAGAGACACCAAACCGATTGAACGCGCTGAAGTCGCCACGTTAAAATTAGCCGAAGCCTGCGGTCTTCATGTGGCCCATGCGCGCCTGGAACTTGCAGGCAGTGACCACCCAATAGCGCTCATTCAGCGTTTTGATAGGCGCGGTAATGCCCGCATCCCCTACATATCCGCTCGGACGGCTTTGCAATGGCAACGGCAAGAGGGTGCATATTATACAGACATTGCCGATGTCATTCGGCAAATCTCCAGCGACCCGCTCTCCGATTTGCGCGAACTTTGGCGACGGATGCTGTTCACGATACTCGTATCTAATTCAGATGATCATCTGAAAAACCATGGCTTTGTTTATTCAGGTCATAACAGATGGCGCCTGTCCCGTGCTTTTGACATCAATCCATCGCCAGACCGCCACCGGAAATTGGAGACAGGCATAATGAGTGGTGAGCCTTTTGATGCTTCGCTTTCTCTCGCATTGGAAGCTAGCATTTTGTTTGATGTTCAGCACGAAGAAGCTCGGCAGCTTGCAAAGCAGATGGCGGAAATTACGACATCAAAATGGAAGCAAGCTTTACGCGATCAACAGGCGTCAGCGGCTGAAACCAAGCTTTATACGGCTGCATTTGAGCACGAGGCATCGGAACAAGCTTTGGCGCTTTAGTCGGCAACCCGATTTCACGGATTGTATATCAGAACTTACACGAATTATTGGTTACGTGAACTTAAACTCTCGCTTCAGAAAGACCAAGAATATTTGTTTCGAGATTTCTTGAATGACAACAGCCAAATAGGTAGGTCATAATAGCAATGGTTCTATGGAAATACTGAACAACTTGCGAACCGAATTTTGTGCCTCAAATTGGCTACATTTTGTGCCTCAAATTCAATTGACAATACTCCTAAGTGATTGTATTTATTGAATATTCGGCGCTAATATCTGGCTTCTCGACCGCACCAAAACCTTTCCCGAAGGAAAGTCGCCGATCTTTGCAATAGCGTGCCGCGCGGTGGTCGTTTCGCTGAAACAATCAGCGCCTTTCCGGTTTGAACCCGCGCTGCCCGCGCGCG
>Ga0316208_1001751_pt1 | contig 19554 bp, 16 predicted proteins | sample 3monopyrite_MG_FD_204944 | JGI IMG/M metagenome (GOLD analysis project Ga0316208, IMG submission 204944) | Microbial mat bacterial communities from mineral coupon in-situ incubated in ocean water Damariscotta River, Maine, United States -... | ecosystem: Environmental > Aquatic > Marine >...
AGTCTTCGGATACCGTGAAGCGCTCGGCGTGCATTGGGTGCTCCTCGACGCGTTCGGTTTCCACCGGAAGGAAGGTGCCGCGACCTACATGCAGAGTGAGATAGGCAAGTTCGACACCTTGCTGCTCCAAGGACTGCATAAGAGCCTGGTCAAAATGAAGACTCGCAGTTGGCGCTGCCACCGAGCCTTCAGCCTGAGCCCAAACGGTTTGGTAGCGCACGCGGTCTTCGGCACTGTCGGTGTCCTCGGCCAAGTCTTCGCGCAGGCGCCGAATGTAGGGCGGCAAAGGCGTGGAGCCAATCTGCTCCAAAGCAGCGGACCAATCGGCAGCACCTTCCAAAGCAACTGTCCACTCACCGCGTTCATGCTTTTCGACTAAACGCAAATGAGGTCCGCCCGTGGCATCTACGCCATGAAGCTCCACACCCGGGCGCAAACGGCCGCCGCTCATCAGGCAACGCGCCTGGCCATCGGCGAGGTCATGCAGATACAAACCCTCGACGCGGCCGCCGGTTTCCTTCTGCAAACACAAACGCGCCGGCAACACGCGGGTGTCATTCAACACCAGCAAATCGCCTTCGCGCAAGAACTGCGGCAGGTCAGCGAAGACTTTGTGCTGCCCCACCCCTTCCTGCACCACCAACATGCGCGCTTCACGGCGCTCGGCCGGAGGGTGACGCGCAATCAGCTCTTCGGGCAGCGGGAAATCAAGCTCGCTTAACTCCACGGCACCCTCACGCGGATCACAGGTCTACTTGTCCGCGGCAAGCCATCTGCGCAACATCTCCATCTGGCGATGGAAATCATGCTCGCTGACGCCAAGCGGGTTCTTGAAGAAGGCCGCGGCGGCCGGCAGCGCACCACCTTCGCCGCGCTCCTGCGCCATCAGGGCCAAACGCGCCAGGTCGAGCACCAAGGGTGCGGCCAAGGCCGAATCGGAGCCATGCCATGTGAACTGCAAGCTCATGCGTGCACCAAGGAAACCTTCGAAGTGGACATAGTCCATCGCGGTCTTCCAATCATGCAGGCTGGGTACGAAGTCAATCGAAACCCCCGAATGCATGCCGGCGGACTCCTTCAAGATGTCGTGAAGCACGCCATCTTTGTTGGTCATCTTTCCCTTCTTACGGTCTGGATCTTCCAAAGCCGCGCCATCCTTGTTGCCGAGCATGTTGTAGCCTTCCCACGCCATGACATTGAGGCGGCGGTCGCGGAACATGGGAGCTAAAGAAGTCTTCAGCAGAGTCTCACCGGTTTTGCCATCGTTGCCGAGCACTGGCACTCCTTGGCGTTTGGCGTAAGCCGCCACAGCCGGCACCGAAGCGCCGGGCGCCGGGGTGAAGTTGACGAAGGGCATGCCCTCGGCAATGGCGGCCAAGGCGTACATCACCGAACGCGACAGATCAGACGGCGCGCCGATCAATAACTCAAAAGGATCCGCTTCCGGGTCGAGCCATTCTTGCGGCAACTCGCGGTCGCGTTCGGCCGAGGCCAAGTACACCACTACACCCGAATGCATGCGCGGCTCGGCCATCCATTCGCGCAGGTCTTCGCGCAGAGCCGCCACTTGATCCGCCGGCGACAAAGCCAAACGGTCTTTGGCGCCTTCGCTCACCAAACGCGCGTCTTCCGGTTCCGGAACACCCGGCGCAATCGACAACTCGAGGCGGTCGCGTAAAGCCCCGGTCATTTCGACCAGGTCCTGCGGCAACACACCAATCCGCGCCAAGTCGGCGGCGGCGCGGTGACAATCGCCGGCGACATCCCAGCCATGGACTTGGAAGCGCTCGACATCGGCCCAGGGAAGATCCTTCCACTCGGGCGCGGCGGTGACCATGCCGGTGGGCGGACTGCCGCTACGCAAGGCTTCAATGCCATGGAGGACAGTGGTGGCGATGGCGCCACGGACACCGACGAGGAACAGGCCGGTTTTTTGCGGATCAGGACCCATGGTCTGGCAATGCGGGAAGGGGCAGCGCGGGGCGCGAGCCGGGGCCTACTTTAGCCACCGGGCGCCGGTTCAGGCGTAGGAACCCGCTCCAGGATCAGGCGGACCTCGGTGCCAATTGGCGGCAGCAGGTATAGATTGGGGTACCAGATGGTCTGGCTGTCGCAGCTGGGGTCGGCGCCAATCAGCAGGTGATCCGGCGTCGAGAAGTGCACCAGGCTGATGAGATTGCCCTCGGCCTGGGCCATGTAGATTTCCTTGGCGTCTTTATGCGGCTTGACGAAGCGCGAGCCGATGTAGACGAAAGTCCCGCGTTGGTAGGTGCGTTCTTCGCGCACATTCAGAACCAGGTCTTCGGCGCGGAAGCGATAGGGCTCGACGCGGCCATCATCGCGAGTGACTTCCCACTCGACAAAGGCCTGAAAACCAACACCACCATAGGCCGGTTCAAAGATGTAGGGCATGACGCCCTGCTGCATTTCTTCCATCGTCGGCGGAGGGTCTACCCCGACAATGCGCCCAAGCGTGCCCATTTCAGCGCCAAGCAAGAGGAAAGCGGTGTTGAGTGCCTCGGCGGTGGTGCCTTCCATGCTGAGCAAAGATTCAAAGTCTTTGCCTTGGGGCTGCAAGCACAGGAGATATTCCAGCGGCTCATAGCGCTGGGTAATCTGGACCGGCAAGGTCATGCGCCCCGCTTCTAAATCGAGAGCAATGCCCTGCTCGGCAAAGCCAGCCAGCAAGGCCTCGATGCCCTGTGGTTGCGCCGGGTCCTGCTGTGGCAGGGGCGTGAACAGAGCGGCAACCAGCGGTAAGAAGAGTAGCGCCATTTGCGTAGCCTAACGTGGTCTGGCGCTACTGGTTCAGACGCTTCAAGCCGGCCACAGCTCCCTTCCCGGCTGCGGTGGTCGGCGCGCGCAGGCGCAACACCGCCTGCCACTGCTGACGCGCGGCCTCGGGCTGGTCATTTTGCTCATAAAGGCTGGCTAGGCGGTTGCGCAGCTCACCAGATAGTGGGTGCAAGGCCACGAAATGCTCCGCCAGGAGCAGTGGTTGCAGCAGCGAGTTGCCGCGCTCGAGGCTGGTGTTGAGCACACGCTCGGCGAAGTCGGCTTCACACCATTGTTCGGCAAAGCGGCCGAGGTCTGCCGTTGGGCGTTTGCCGCTTTCGATTTCGGCAAGCAGCAGTCGTTCTTGCAAACGATCTTGCCATAAGGTCCAGCCGATGCCGACGACTGGGAATCCTTGGGCGAGTAAGCGCGGCGCCTGGGCCAAGGCTTCGGGCTGGGCGAGTAGTGCCTGCATGGCTTCGGCTTCGCCTGGCTTTTGCGCGAGCATGCCGGCGCGAATGGAAGCGATGCGCAACAAATTATCTAGATGACGCGCTTCGGCTTCCGCTAGAGCTAACCAATGACTGGCCAAGGCTGGTGCCATGTCGGCTAAACGCAAGGCGGCGGCGGCCAACATTTGCGGGGGCACGCGGCTGACGTCGGTCTCTATAAGCAGCTGCGACACCTCTTCTTCGATAGGGACTCCGGCGAGGCAAGAGCGATAAGCGGCCAACATGGCATCGAACTCGCCAAACTCTTGCAAGGCGCGCGCGAACTGATGCCAGGTTTCTTCGACTTCGCCGGTTGGCACCGGGCGCATGGGCAAGGACTGGATGTGCGCCGCAATGTGCTCTTCCAAGAAGGGAACATTTTCCGCCTTGGCGCCGTTGCCGATTTTCTGCCACAACTCAATGCGCAAGCCGCGTTGCTCATCTTGCGCGAGACCCTCTGGCGAAGACAAGGCAAAGCTGCGCGCCCACTGCTGTTGCTCCGGCGATCCCGCGAGCAGCAAGGAGGTCATGAGTGCCACCGCGCTTTCATAACCGTGCGGTGGATTCCCTTGCCATTGCTGCACCAACAAGCCGGCATCGGGGTGAGGTGCGAGCATGGTGATGACCAAAGCACGCAAGCGGTCATCGGTCGCCGGGTCCTGTGCCAAAGCCGCCAAGCGGAACAAGTCTTGTTCTTGGCCAGCGGCGCCTAAAGCGCGAATGGCTTGACCCCGACGCAAGCGATCTTGACCTTGCAAAGCTTCACGCAAGAAATCGCGCGCGGCCTCGGAATGTGGGGCACGTTCCAAGGCCAAGGGATAGCGAATGCGGTCAGGAACTTGTGCGTCGTGCAGCAAAGTCGGCAGGATCGGGTCGACCTCTTCACTACCCTGCAGGATGCGTGCCAAGGTCATGCCGACGGAAGTGCGCCAACCGCCCTGCGCCAACCAAGTCGCGGCTTCGGCCTTGGCTTCTGGCAATGGCGAGAGCGCCAAGTCGCGCATCCACATCGCTCGTTGCGAAGGAGAAGCCTCTTTGCCGCGTAGAAGGTATTCCTCCCACAGAGCCTCGGGACCACCGAAGCGCGGCAACAAACGCATGGCGGCGCTGTGGCGCTTCGGATCGATGGTGTCGAATTCCTTGCGCAATTCGGCGGTGAGCGCCGGATCGGTGCCTTGGGTGGCGAGCGCATCCAAGGCCACTTGCCGATAGTTGGCCGGCGCTTGCAAAGCCAAACGCAAAATGCGCAAACGCCCTTCCGGGTCTGTTTCGTTAAGCGCCCAAAGTTGTAGCGCGTATTGTGCCGGCACTTCACTCAAGGAAGTGACCATGGCTTCGAGCCGTTCCATGTCTTCAGGCTGCACGCATTGGCGCCACCCGGCAAAGACGCGACTGAGGTACATGATCTCGGCTTCGGCGTGAATCGAAGGCAAAAGTTTCACCAACATGTCATGGCCTTCGACCAGCAACATGGCCTCGACTAAACGCGCGCGCGAGGGCGCCGGCTGCTGTTCATTCAACACAAAGTCGAGCAATTCTTGCGGCGAACCGGCGACCGGCCACGACATGAGTAAAGACACTAAATCCTGACGCCGTGGTACCTCGCGCAATTCCAGAATGGCCAAAATCTGAGTACGGGCTTCGGCGCCAATCTTGCCACGCAAGCGCGTGTACAAATAATCTTGCCACTCCACCGGCACTTCATTCGCAGACCAAGCTTCGAGCAAAGCTTGCACCGATTGCGCTTGCTGCTCCGCACTCACGCTCCCCTCTACACGCGGTGCCAACTGCGCCATATGCCAAGCCAGCTGCGCATTGGGGTGCGCCTCGATCGAGAGCGTGCTGGGCGCCTGGCCGGTGAGCAACCAAAGTTCCCACTCCCGTTGTTGCGCCTGTTGTGCCGGGTCTTGTCCAGGCGCCAACACGCCGAAGGCGGTCAAGAGGAGAGGAAGAAGCATTAGGAAGGATTGGGGGTTGAGTCCTATAGGTGCTGAAGCATCGCGCGTGACAGCCATTGCGATAGATGGCTGGCGCGAAGGCCGTCAGGCCCCCATTCGGCCGCATAGAGGTCTGCGGCGAGGCCATGAAGATACACGCCGAGGCGCGCGGCGTCATACACCGAAAGTCCGCGAGCGCACAAAGCGCCGAGTAGACCGGAAAGGACATCGCCGCTGCCGGCGGTGGCGAGACCGGGGTTGCCGCTCAAGTTCTTCCACGGTTCATGGCAGCTTTGGCCGACGAGAGTGCCTTCCCCTTTCAAGACCACGGTGGCTTGCGTTTGCGCGCACAAAGCTTGCAAGGTGCCGATGCGATCTTGTGCAGGCGGAGCCTTTTGCTGTGCCAATAGGCGCGCCGCTTCGCCGGGATGCGGCGTAAGCAAGCATTGTGCGGAACAATGGTGCCAAGCTTGGTTCGGTGCAAGACGATTGAGGGCGTCGGCGTCGAGCACCAAAGGCAGGTTGGGGTGCTGCTCTTGAACGGCGCGGAGGCACTCGGGCAAGAAGTCAGAAGCGCCCTCCGCCAAACCCATTCCTGGGCCAATCACCATGGCGTCGGCGCGGGCGGCACAGTCGAGTAGTAGCGGCACATCTTCCGCGCTCAGTTGTTGCCGCGCATCTCCCCCACAAGGGTGGTGGATGGCTTCTGGTAGAGCGTCGAGCAAAGCCGGAAACAGAGCGCCCGGCGCCACGACCTCGACATAACCTGCGCCGCTTTCGAAGGCCGCGCGCGCCGCCAACAGAGGCGCTCCGGGATAGTGCGCACTACCTCCCACCACGACAACCCGGCCGCAAACTCCCTTGTGGGCGTCTTGCGGGCGCGCGGGCAAGGCGGGCAGGTCGTTGGGCGCGGCCATGGACCTCCAGAATAGCGTTGGGGCACAGATACACTGCGCCGGAATGGCAACTCGCCGCCCCGCCAAGCTTGAGGTCTATCAAGAGGACCACATCGCGCAGGATTACGACCAGCGCTGGGCGGGCTCGCGTGGAGCCGCGCGCGATCTGCGCAAGCGCCGCGCCCTGCACAAAGCCTTGGCGATTTTGCGCAGCCATGCCGAAGCGCAAGGCGGAACTTGGCGCCAACAGTTGATCGATGTGCCCTGTGGTACCGGGCGCTTCAGTGATTTACTCAATCGTGAAGGTGGGCAGGTGATTGGCGTCGACCTGGCCACGCCGATGTTGGTCGAAGCCAAGGCCAAGCACCCCAAAGCGACTTACCTCGCCGCCGACCTTGCCAAGCTGCCCTTTGCCGATGGTTGTGTCGACGCCACGATTTGCATCCGCCTGTTCCATTTGGTGCATCAGCCCGCAATGCGCGTGGCCTTTTTGCGCGAGTTGGCGCGCGTCGGCCACCATGGTTTGGTGATTGATTATCGCCACGGCCGCACCTTCCGCAGTTGGGGAAGGCGTTGGCGCCACCGCCTTAACCCTGCGGTCGAAAATGCGCACAACCCCATGCCCAAGGTGATTCGCCAAGAGATTGCCGCCGCCGGCCTGCGCCCGCTGGCCTGGATTCCGGTCCATCGCGCGCCGCTCCTGAGCGACAAGCTCTTGATTCCCTGCGTGCGGCAAGAATCCGCGCCGATTTCGTCCTAAACTTTGACTATGACCGCCACCATCTCTCCGCTTTCGCCGTGGTTCGCCGCGCGCGGGGCTAGCTTCCACGAGTTGGATGGGCTTTCCCAAGTCTTGCGCGTCAGCGACGCCGGCCAGGAATACCAGGCGGCTCGAGAGGGTTTGCTTCTGGCCGATGGCGCCGATCGCGCCGCCCTGCATATGTATGGCAAAGATGTGCTCGAGTTTTTGCAGCGCCTGACCAGCAATGACACGCGCAAACTCGAAGTCGGCGGCTATCAGTGGTCGGCCATGCTCGATGGCAAAGGCCATTGGATTGCGGACTTCCTGATTTACCGTTTGCCCGACCGCGCCGAAGGTGGGGTCCACTTGCTACTCGACATGCCGCAAGCCGTCGCCGCCGACGTCGCCCAGCGCATCGAGATGAGCCACTTCACCGAAGATGTGGCGTGGGAAGCATTCACCGGCGCGCGCTTGTTGTTGTTGGGGCCTAAAGCTAGCGGCCCCACCGAAGAGGACTGCTCCGTGCAAGGGGATCATTTGTGGCTGCGTCGCCCCGACCGCGGCACCATTTGCTGGGAGTGCTTATGCCCTCCGGAGCAAGGGACACAACTCGCCGATCAGTTGCTAGCGGCCGGCGCCGTGCCCGGCGGTTTGGTCGCACTCGACATTTTGCGCGTGGAGTCTTGGCGCCCGCGCTTTGGCACCGACTACGACACCACCGGCATCTTGCCCGCGGCCAATGAATGGCAACGCGTATCCCTGCATAAGGGTTGCTATGTCGGCCAAGAAGTGGTGGCGCGCATCAACACTTATGGCGAAGCGCCGCGTCAGCTGGTGCGACTGTTATTCGATGGACCTCCACAGCCGCTCACCGGCGCCGAACTGCACTTGGAGGACCGCGCGATTGGGCAGGTCAGTTCGTGGGTATGGTCGCCCATGCGTGACCAGGCCATCGGCCTCGGCACGGTGCGGCGCAAAGGCGCCATCGAAGGCCAAGAGTTAATCGCCAAGTTTGCCGTTGAACAAGGACCCGGCGTCCGCGCTGTGGTCGAACTCCCCGAAAAGAAGACCGACGACTCATGAAGCGATTGTTGACTTGGATTCTGGCGGTAGGCTTGCTTGCCGTGGCGGGGTTGTATTTGGCTTCGGTGATTTGGCCACCTCCCGGCGAGGGCGGTCCCGGCGAAGGTGCTTACCCACTGTTGGCGCGCCCCGGTGTGCAGAATCCAGAGCAGCCCGACCCCGCGGTGGCCACGCCCTATGACAACATCGACGTCTTCCGTGACACCGTCGACGGCTCTGATGATTTGCCGGAGCACCTGAAACCGCGGTTATGGCTCAAGGTCACCAACCAAAGTGGCGAAGGCTTAGCCAATAGTGAGGTGCGTATCTTTCTGGCGGGCGGCGGCGGCAAAGTGGCGCGCACCGGAAAGACCGATGCCGATGGCGAATTGTTGCTCGAAGACTTGGAGCTCGGCAGTTACCTGATCGAGTGCAAATCACCTGGTTATTTCGATGCCGCATCCCGCACCGTCAGCGTGCCGACCGGGCGCAAGGAACCCGAGCAAGTGGTGCTGACTGCGGGCGCAACCTTACTGGCGCATATCCAAGATGAATACGGGCGCACTCGCGTCGACGGCGTGATCATGCTGCAGAACACGCAAGGTACGCAGCGCTATCTAGTGCGCGCAGATTCTCAGGGCGATGCCATGTCAGCCACTTTGCCCGGCGGCGCTTGGTCGGTGAGTTGGCGCGAGCATCAATACGCCGACGTAGACACCAAACTGCAAAGCACCATCGCCGCCGTCCCCGGCGACCGCGTCGAGTATTGGATCACCCTGCCCGTCGCCCCCGCCGCCAAGCCACCGGCCGACGGCACCCCACGTTACGCCGTGGGATTGACCTTGGCGCCACCGCAAGGCTTGTAGTTGCCGCGCCAGGTGTGAATATCTAAGGCCCACCCCTAGGTAATTGTGTTGACTCTCAGGCGGGGATTTTAGTCACCGCAACAAACTCCAAAAATTTGGCGGCCGCGATAATGAGAAGGTAAATCCTAAGGTTCTTCTCAAGAATCAACATTCTTCTCCATGAAATGCCAAGCAGAGCACTGTCCTCTGCAGAGACTGTCGGCATTACTACGGCAGATTTATTCTGAATCTCTAATTTGATGGAACCTGACAGCAAAATGAGGCGAACCACTACTGCCATTAGAGCAATATTATTCAACCAAAACCTAACACCAATAAGGGAACTGTTTCCCTCGTGCCATTCTGGGCCCAAACAATAGTATTTCCACAAGCCCTCCAGTAGGGAAATTACTCCTCCCCCGTCCCCTAGGCTCAGAATGGGCGCCACCCAAGCGTTATCCACAACGAAAATGATAAATGGAAATGTAAAGAGCCCGATAGAAACAAAATGGACAAGCCTCAAGAATCCTGAAAACCTCTCTTGAATTTCCGAGTAGAGATCGATGACATTCATCCCCATCACGGAGCCAATACTTAGCCCGCCACCAAACTCCCTCAGCGACTCCAGGAAATACCTGTCAGAAGTGGCACCTTCCAATATTGAATTTTCAAAAGAAAGGCGACCAGACACTGAAGCGCCTAGAAAATTTGCTCCTGGCAACTTAACTTCAGTGAAATCTACCTTATTGAAATTGGCTCTGCGAAAATCAGATTCACTGAAATCGCAACCGACAAATGCTGCACTCTCCAATTGCGCCCCGGCGAAAGAGCTCTTGGTCATATCTGAGGATTCGATAGTAGAGTCAGCAATTTTTGTAATCCGTGCACAAAGAGTTCCAGAAGAAAGAGAAAGACTAGTACCTGCGATTAGGGAAGTGTCTCCCCATTCTGCACATAAGTTTCCGGATTTACTATGGAGTCTGATAGAAGCATTTTGAGCACTTAACTCCCACACCTCCATTGCTTCAGCGTTTCCATCAAATTCAAAAACGGTTGAACCGCCAACAACACTCAATGCCTGAACCGATACTTTTTCGGTTTGCGCCCTAAAATCACCGGAGAAATGAACGCTTCCTTCGCATAGGATTTTATCTGCGCGAAAACCCGGGCATTCAAACCTAATCTTGGACTCTGGGCAAAACCTAAGGACTCCAATCTTTGTGGTGGAGGTAATATTTACGTGCTGCTCTGCAACTCCCTCTCGCCCAAGATGCAACTCGTCACACAAAAGAGACTGAAGGAAAAGGCTTCTTGAGGAGGATCCTAACGAGGGGCAATTCGTTGCCGTCGACTTAAGAACGGAAACCTCCTCCAATTTCGACCCGAATACTGCGCCATCTAGGTTTGAATCCTGTTGAATGCAAATCTTGCCCCTGCCAGTAAGGAGACTTCCGTCAGTAATATTTGTTCTTTGCGCGACAAGTAACGCGTTCTGGCCAATCTCAATCCGGGAATCCTTTTGCAACGAACACTGATCAAGAAGAACGCCAAAGCTGGCCTGTGGTTCGCAGACCGGGAGCACCAAAAGGGTGTTGATAATCTGAACACCCTGAACGCGCCAAGGGCTACTTCCAGGATTACCATCCAAACCTATTTGGATGGCGCAGTCCCTGAAAATCCCATTATCTATCTCAGGCAGCGAGGAGGCGGGGATAGAAAATTCAGTATTGACAACCTTCCTTCCAGCCCTCAGTTCGCTCCGAACATCTCTCCACGGCAACTTCTCCATATTGCCACACTTTACCGATGCCGAGTACTGGCACAAAATTCTGGGCACCAGGAGAATTGGACTTTTCCAATCCAGGTGATCCAAACCAGTCAAGGCAGCATGGATGCCCTCGTGTCTCGATCACTGACTTGATTTTGATATTCCCCCAGCCAAAAAACCCAGAGCTGCAGAATCTGTCACATTTCCCTTTTCCGTATTCTTACTGTAACCGGAGTCCTGGTGCGAAAACATGCAACTTCCAACCTGGATTAGAAGGGTATCCCGTACATGATCATTCTGAGTGCCAGCAACCACGGATTCATAAGATTCCAAAGCAATCTTCCTGTGCTGATTAACGGTAAAATTATGGCGCTGGGCAAAAAAGTTTTTAATACATACGCTCACAATTGTGGCTGAAACCCCAAACACCAAAATTCTGCCAATGATCGTTCCGAGTTCATCAGCTGTGCTTAATTTCTGGAGTTTACCACCTTCATCAAGAGACAAGGCAAATGGTCCATAGTGCATTAGCGCTGCTACCGCCAAAGCCCCAAGGCCCAACAAGGCAACCCCAGAGGCGATTAGCCAGTTCCTTGCAGATTTATTTGATTCCCAAGCAACTTCACCGAAGTTATCAGATGATTTTGAGATCTCAAATGCAAGTGCAGATTTTTTGGCTGCCTGAGCAGCAAGCTCAGCCTCCTCTTTTGCACTTCCTGCGCTCGCACACAGAAGATTTGCGTCTCTTTCAATTTTTGAGATTGCAGTTAGGCGATCTTGAGATTTCGCAATTGCGTTGTCGATTTCCTGTATACGGCTAGCCTGTTTCTCTTCTAAGGCAACAATTTGCTGGTGCATTCTATGTTCGTGCTCCTTCATCTCATGAGTCATATTCTCAACCCTACTTATCCTAGAAATAAAGTGCTCTGAAAAATTACTGCCTAAAGATGCAAGCTGCCAAGCAATGGGAAATGATTGGCCCAACAGGTCAGAGAACTCCTCAAGCACTTCTTGACTAACATCCTCCTGGACTCGCTTCGCGGCATTCTCGTTGAGGTTATTCACTATCTCATTAAGTGCCGTGAATGCAACCGCAGCTTCTCCCACTAACTTGAGTGGAATCTCCGGCCGGTTTAGAGGGTTCCCACCCTTAATGCGTATTAATTTTTTTTGAAAATCATACTGCTCACAAAGCAATGCCCATTCACGTGCATTCCCCAATGGCTTGGGGTCTCTATGAAGGTTCGGGAGTTTGGATAATAACTGCTGAAGATCACTCCAGGTATTTGGGCTAAGTTCAACCATGCTCTTTCTATGCAATTAGTGTGCCCTATGCACCCTGCCAGAATGACCGGAAATAAAGCCGAAATAATTAGTAAAGGGACAACCTTGACGGAGGCAACTCCCTTTATGGAGTATGGCAATTCGTCACACTAGGCCAAGACCCAAAGGAATCCTTCGCTTAGTACAAGCCCTTCACTTCGTTCGGCTTGTAGTCTGGGAAGAAGCCCTTCGGGGATTCGAAACCGAGGCCGTTGCCGAGGATGCTGTGGAGGACATCGCGGAAGTCAGTGGTCACGGCTAGGTCGCGACCTTGGTAGAGGGCTTCGTCATTGAGGCCGCGCCAGTCGCCGTGGACTTTGCCGCCTTTGACGCCACCGCCGAGCACCAACATGGTGGTGCCGTGACCGTGGTCGGTGCCGTTGTTGCCGTTCTCGCGCACGGTGCGCCCGAACTCGCTCATGACGACGACCGTGGTCTTCTCCATCAGAGGTCCAAGGTCACCAGCGAAGGTCGAAAGACCGCGCGCCAAATCGCTCATGCGATCGGCCATGCGCCCTTCGATACCACCTTCTTGAGCGTGGTCATCCCAACCGCCAAAGTCGATGCCGGCAACTTCGACGCCTTCTTGTGCTTTCAGCACCACAGAAAGCGTACGCAAGGCCTTGCCGAAGCGGCTGTCGGGATAAGACGTGCCCGAAACCGTGGTCGTGCCAGCGCTCTTTTCGCGAATGCGCGCGGTGCGCTCCCCTTCCGCCACAATCTGCTGGAAGCGACGCAAGGTTTCAATCGTGACGCGACCGGAGTTGACCACGCCAGCGGCATCGTCTTCACGCGGCCCCATCATGCTGTCGCCGCCTTCGAGCATGGTGCCGTCGCCGTAGAAGTCTTCGAAGCGGTCCAGCGTTTTACCAGCACGACGCTTACCCGAGTTCGATGGCACCGCAAGCACCGGATACTGCCCACGCAAGGAACGCGGCAACAGTTGCTGCAAACCCAAAGCGCGGAACTCACTGGCATCGGGAGTTTCCGAGGCGGCCAAGTAACGATTCACCCAACCTTCGCGCACCGAACGGTTGCCGGGCGCGGCGAACTCCATCCAGTCTTGCGCGTCGAAGTGACTGCGCGTGGTGTGCGGGGAACCGGTGCACACAATCGGCGCGAACATCTTTGCCGCCCATTCGCGCTCCAGTGGCGCCAAGGCCGGATGCATGGCGAAAGTGTCATCGAGCTTAAGCAAGCCATCGGCAAGATTACTCGCCAAAGTCGGGCGCTTGGCCTCGTAGTCGGCGTCGCCATAGGGAATGATCATGTTCAAGACGTCGGCAGCGCCGCGCAAGAAGATCACCACCAAGGCTTGGCCTTCACCGCCCAGGTTTGCACCAGGAATCGCGGCCTTGGGCACGGCCCAAAGACGATCGCCAAAGGCTCCAAACTGTGCGGCGCCAGCGGCGGCGGCAGTGAACTGGAGGAAACGGCGGCGAGAGAGATCGGAGGAACTCATGACAAGGACAAAGTGCTAGGGCGAGGGCTCACTGTTGCTGGAACTCGGGTGAACCTAAAAGCAGACCGACAAGGGTTGGGCCGAAGTCGAAGAGATCGGGCACCTTTTTGCGGTCGAGGTATTCAGAAGTGACGGTGGCCAAGGCAGCGCGCGTGCGCTCGCCGGCACCACCCGGCAGAATCAACTCGGTGAGGTAATGCTGCCACAGGCGCGCCGGCACATCTTCCGGCACTTGGGCGTAGAAAGTGTCGGGGATGGTCACCCCGCGCACACGGCCTTCGGCCAAATCAGTCGCGAACTCCCAACGCAAAGCCATGACACCTGGATCAAGCCATGACTCGGCAGTGTCGTAATAGCCGGTGGGGTCGTCGCACATAAAGAGCGGCTCACCCATGCCATTGAGGTAGTTCTCCAAGGCGCGCAAGTTTTCGATTTCTGCGCCGGTGACGCGCAAGGCGCTAATCACAAACTCGAAGGGCCGCTTGAACTTATTGCGACGGTTCTCCGCTGCCCAAAACTCCTCGCTATCGACGATGGTTTTGACCATCTGCAGAATGTCACCATCTTTCTTGCGGTACACCCGCGTGACCTTGTCCACCAAAGACTGGGGCGGCCGGTCGGCGACGAAGAAGCGCACCATTTTCATGCTGATGAACTCCGCCGTGCGCTTGTCTTTGGCAAGCAGTTCGAGCAGAGCCTCGCCTTGGCCGGGTCCATCGTCGCGGTCTTCCGAAAGGCGACGGCCAAACAGGCGTTTCTCGCCTTTGACATGCATTTCTGGGCGGAAGACGAACTCTTGCGTACCCTTGCGCCCGCCATCGACCGTCCAACCGGTCAGGATTTCGGCGGTGGTGATGACATCGTCTTGGTCGTAGCCATTGTCGACGCCAACGGTGTGCAACTCCAACAACTCCCGCGCGTAGTTCTCATTGAGACCACGCTGCAAGGCAATCGACACGGCTTCTTCGGCGCGCTCCTCGGAACCCGTTTTGCGTTTGGTGCGGCGCTCAATCTCTTTTAACTCCTGCTTATTCGGCGGGCGCCGGCTGAGGTAGTTATCTAAGTAAGTGAGCATGGCCGGGTGACGTGCACTTGCCGCCAACATGTTGTGGAAGCTCCCCCACAGATTGCCACGCACCACGGTGCGATCGTAGTCGGGAATCTGGTTATAGATGCGCTGCCCTTTGGTGAAACTCACATTGAAGTGATTGCGGAAGAAATCGGCCAACACTTCTTCGGCGGCGCGGTCGCTAAACACCGCGCGTAATGCCACCGCTTGCTTCAACTCGTTGCGCGGTTGGCGCTGCCGTTCGCGCGCAGACTTCTGTTCTTCCCGCGGCGCTTCACGATCAAGCGGCACTTGAGAAACATAGTCCACACATTCCTTCACACTCAAGTCGACGGTATCGAAATCGGCAAGTCGAGATTGCAAACGCGGATCTGAAGCCGGCTTGGCTTGCAGCTGGTTTTCCAGCCAAGCCTCAATGCCCATTTCTAGCACCCGATCAATCTCGCCGGGGCGTGGTCCATAGGCAAAACGATTGAGCAGATGCGCCGCGCGTTCGCGCTCTGTGCGCTCCCTTGGGGTCGGGGGTGAAGTCTTTGGCCGGGGCATGGTTCCATCCTAGAGTCCAGACCGGACTCTTGTCACTCAGAACCCCACTCTCTGGGCCTGGTTTCGGCGCAAAAGGGCGAGGACAGCCCTTTATCGGCTCAAAGCTGCGCCGCGCCAGCGTTCTTGAGCCGCCAAAACCAGCTCCGCAACCTGATCCCAGTTCTCGGCGCGGGGGCCAGGAACTTCGCGATTGGTGCTGTTGGCATAGACGATGACCTCGGCGCCGTCTTCACGCAGCTGCTCGACATTCTTCGGCGTGTCTTCAATGTAGAGATCCGCCCCCACCGCTTTCTTGTCGCCCATGAAGCACAAGTCGTAGTAGGGAATGTCGTGGCGGTCGAGCCAAGCGATGGTTTGCTGCACTGCGGTCATATGAAAACGACCGATGAACAAACGGTGGGTAATGATGCGGATTTGCACCTCTTGCGTACTCAACTCGCGCAAGACTTGCGGTGCACGCGCCATCGGTTCTAGGCAGCCAAATAAATCACGCTGCGTGACCGCAAAACGATGCAAGGCTTTGTACCCACCTGGCGCTTCGGGAACGCCCCATTCCGGCAAACCGTATGTCGGTTCCGGGTGCAGCGAAGCCTCCGCCACTCCCAACCATTCGGCTGCGATCGGGCGCAAGCCGCGGTAGAAATCGGCAGTGCAGCCGTCGAGGTCTAAACCCAGGATGAAGCGCTCATTCGTCACCCTTGCATGATAGTCGGGCGCAATCGGGAATACTGCGTTAGGATGCGCAGGTGTCCTGTTGTCATTATTGCCAAGCACCCATGACGGAAGGTGCGGCCTTTTGCGTGAATTGCGGACAGGACCGCCTTGGTGCACCGCGCCCCAAGCGCCTCCAGGAACCGGCCGCCGCGCCCAACTTCCATGATCGGGTGGGCTTGCAGGGTGGCAACGCCATGCGCCTATTGATTTCCCTGCTGGCAACCATGTTCGGCAGTACGTTTTTGATCCTGCTGATCTTGCCAGACAGCGATTACATCATGCTCTATGCGGGCATCGCGATGGCCATTTCCACCACGCTGTGCGCCCTACCCGAAGCAGAGGAAATCCGCCGGCTGTTCGCCATCGATCGTGTCCTGCGCCCGATTCCCTGGATTGCGGCGATTGTGGTCACTCCATTTTTGCCCTTGTTAGCCGAGCTCTGGGTCGCCTTCCTAGACATTCAAGAGTCGGCAAGCTACGACTCACTCGAAGGGTTGACCCCCGCCATGGCATTGTTGACCATTGCCATCATGCCCGGCATCTTCGAGGAACTCGCCTTCCGCGGCGTGGTCCTAGGCAATCTGCGCCATATGTTGTCTCTGCGCAATGCCCACCTCCTTACCGCCTTCCTGTTTACGGCAATCCATTTTTCCCCGCTTATCTTCCCCTATCATTTCCTCATTGCCCTGTTTCTGGGCTGGTTGCGCCAGCGCAGTGGCTCCCTTTTGGTCCCGATGTTTGCCCACGCCCTGCATAACGCAGTCATCGTGTTCATTTATGATGCTGCCTGAATGATGCCCGTTCCCCTGCTCCCCAGGCTGTGGCTGCCCACTTTACTGCTGTTTGGCTTAGTTGCTGTAGCCGCCATGCTGCAAGTCGATGCCCAAGGCCTCAGCTGGCTTGGCCATCGCTTGCCTTCGGTTTGCCTTTGGCAGAGCGAAGACGGCGGATGCCCTGGCTGCGGAACCACCCGTGCCGGCGTATTACTGCTGCAAGGACAGATTTGGCAAAGCCTACAGATGCAACCGGCACTTCCCTTGTTCCTTGGCGCCGCATGGTTTAGTTGGCGCCGCCCTTCCCCATCCCGTCGGAGAATCGCCCTTGGCTTGGCGATTGCCGGCCTTGCTCTTGCCTCTGGCCCTCTGGTCCTCGCCATTCTTTAACTATGGGTGACTTCGCACTCCTCATTGGGTATCTCATCTCCTATTTGGTGATGGGAATCGTTTGTAGCTTGATTGCTCGCAATCGTGGACGTAGCCCAGTCGGTTGGTTTTTCATTGGCTTCTTCGCCAGTTGCATCGGTTTGATTTTGGTCTTGGTGTTGCCTGACCTGAATCAGGAACAAGAGCGAGAGGAAAGCGAGCGTCGTCGTCGCCGTCGCTTGGAAGAGGAACTCATGCAAGAGCGCATGAAGAACCAGGCTTTCCGCGGCCATGCCACGACCCGGCTCGATGCCCATGATGGTGAGCTCGGCATCGATACCAAATCTGGCGCGCCGTCTGCCTTGCCGCCGCCCCCTGCCCCGCGCGCGCATGTCGAAGGTGTCCCGGCCGATGGCTGGTACGTCGCCATGCCTGGCCATGAGCCAGAAGGCCCCATGGCCGTCAGTGAAGTGCAAGCGCGCATTGAAGCGGGCGATGTCAACAAACGCACCTTGGTGTGGCATGAGAGCTTCGATGATTGGAAGACCGCGGGTGAGTCTCCACTGCATATTTGGTTGTCATGAATCCCGAACCCGGCACCGTCCAGCTGCAGGGGCTTTATGAAGGCCCGGTTTCCTCGTGGGCTCCGCAGCAGGAGCTGGTCGCCGACGCTCTGCGCCGCGCCGGTGCGCCAGATAATTGCCTGCATGCTGTCACTCACGGCGGCCGTGGATCCTTAGAGCCCGAGCCCATTCTGTTCCCGCGTGGGCAATTTGCCGATGCGCCCGCCGATTGCGTCGCGTTGGCTTTGGAGTTGATGCTGGAAGAAACACTCGGTGGCAAGCCCGACGAATGGTTCTCAACCTTGCGCGTAATTGAATACCAGGAGCGCGTGCAGATTGAATCGTTGATTCAGGTCAATGAAGATGGCATTCGCGGCATTTCGCGCGAACAGCCGTGGACGCCGGTCCCGCAGAAATCGCTCAAAGATCGCATCTGGCAAAACAAGCTCATTTTGAGTTTGGCCATCCTGGCCTTTTTGGTGTACGGCTTCTTCAATCGCCACAAGGTGGGCGAATGGGTCCACGCATTTGAAACGCGCTTCTTTTCCGAGGACTTCGCGATTGCGGAAGAGTACCGCCAAGAGTTAAATGGCTTTGGCACTTTCTTATACGCCGAAGCAGAGATCGAGGAAGAATCGAATCAGCTGGTCGTGACCTTGCGCCAGACCAACGCCTATCCGCAAACGCCTAGCGATTTCGATTTAGCACGCGATCAAGCCGACCGCTTGGAAGGAATTGCCTTGGCCGCGTTAGAACTAGGCAAAGCGCAAGTGGTCTTGCACCTCAGCGATGGCGACGTCCACCGTAGGACGGTTTCCCTCATCGACTGGGAGGAAGGCGGCTCCCTGCGTTTGGAGTTCCCCACTTCCACCTGGAAGGACGTGGAACTGACTCTGCTCGAAATGGAGTCTTAGTCCCGTGGACTGTCCTTAATTCTCAATCCGCACCCGCATGCCTGCAGAGTAATTACTGGCATCGAGCGGGCTGGCGAAGGTCACTGCGCTAAAGCGGATGGTGCGGTTGGCAAAGGGGGCTGCTAGGCCGGGAGTGAGGGTGGCAGTCGCCGTGGCGTTGCCGAAGGCATCCAAGGTGCCGTTTGCGCCGGATAGCCATGCAGGTGGCGCGAGCACCATGCGGTTGAGGAAGGGATTGCGGGCGAGTGGGATTTGCACCGAGTAGAAACCGGTTCTTCCAGGCGCGTCGTTGGAGGCCAGAATCATGTAGTCCTGATTCGCCATTTCGTCTGGGAAATCCAGGTCAAAGGTGAGTGTGCCACCAGCACTGGCGGAGATTGTTTGCGGGCTGATGTTTAGATAGGACTGCAAACCATGAGTTTGCCAGACGCCGTTCGCGATGCCGCCGCCAGCCCATGACTTGGAGCCAATGAGGACTTCATCTAGGCCGTTGCCATCGAGATCACCTACGCCAAGCACACTGGTTCCCACGCGAATCGCCCTTCCCGCCTTGCCGCGGAAAACATGGAGTAAGGTGCCATCGCGGCTAGAGAAAATCCGCGCAGCCCCTGGAGGCTCATTAGCGGGTGCCCCATCTTCGTCTGGGGCACCAACAATGATGTCAGGGTAGCCATCGCCGTCGACGTCGCCAGCGGAGGAAACGGAATGCCCAAACCTGGAATCCAAGTGGATGCCAGAGAGTTCCAAAATCATGGCTCCGGACGCACCGTCGTACACGTATACATGGCCAGTGGTACGCCGAATTGGCCCATCTGCAGCTCCAATCGCGTAGTCAGGAATGCCATCACAATTGATGTCTCCAAGATCTGCAATGGCACCCTCTGTGGCAAAGCCCTCATTATCTCGTGGTGCTGGATGATAATGAAGCACAGTTCCATCTAAGCCGGAATGGAGGTAGGTCCCAATGTTCCCTCCATGAATGATGTCAGGAAAACCGTCAAGATTCACGTCACCTACGGGGCCGCCTAAGCCAGGGTTAACATTCAAACTCTGAAATTGATAGATCTCACTCCCATCGATTCCAGAAACGGCAACAACTCCACCACCGCTCAAGGGGAAGCGATTGGAGTCAAGCATGCTAACGGCAAAATCAAATATTCCATCCCCTGAAATATCACCTAAGTTACACGTAAATATTCCGAAAAGTTCGTCCCCAGGAATGCCCTCAAATCGCCGGATTGTCAAACCCGTTGAGGAAGAGATGAGATGAACCACGCCAGATCCCCCTGAAAAAGACTCCCCTAG
>Ga0316208_1001752_pt1 | contig 19544 bp, 14 predicted proteins | sample 3monopyrite_MG_FD_204944 | JGI IMG/M metagenome (GOLD analysis project Ga0316208, IMG submission 204944) | Microbial mat bacterial communities from mineral coupon in-situ incubated in ocean water Damariscotta River, Maine, United States -... | ecosystem: Environmental > Aquatic > Marine >...
TCCAAGCACCTGTAAAGACTGCATTGGTCTCTAAACTCATCGGACTTCCTAAAATCGTATAGTCTCTACCTCCTAGTACCGGAGTGGTTAAATTCACATTAATAGCTCCATTATTAGTCGTAACTGCTGCTGCATCTACCTGTACAATACTCCCCGTATGAACCACATCTAAGGTTCCATCTACAGTAATATCACCTTCTACACTTGCATAATCATCCGCGCCAACTGTTAAAGTAACACCACCGTTTATCGTTAAAGTACATGCGTCGATATCTCCATTTACAGCCGTATCATAATTAGCCGCAATTACAACCTCGTTGGTGTTGTCTGGAGCTCCAGTTGGTGACCAACTTCCATTCCAAGTCTTTAAGCCACCAGCACAAGCGCCTGAGCTCATAATACTAAAGCCAACATTGTCTATTGCTAAATCACTAGACCAGGTGTCCCCAGTACTTCCGGTGGTTCCTACAAAGCGCAATTTCATGTTTTCGGTATATCCACTAAGATCAACAGAAGTTGGGATCCAAGCATCCTGACTCACCATAGGTGCGCTGAACAAATTAAACCAAGCTCCTTCTTCTGTACTTCCTTGCAATAGTAAACTTGCGCTGGGAATAGAAGTTCCGTAGGTGTGATAGTCGAATGTAAACTCTATATTAGAAAAGCTCGATAAATCAATACACGGACTTTCTAAAACAACCGTTGCACTACCGCCTACTCCTCCTGCAGTAGTTGTCGAGGTCGAAGCTTCCACATATACGTATCCTGTCCCTTGACTGGCTGCACTTGGGCCAGAACCTGTAGATGGTGTTGCCCCGTTGATTTGTAACCAATCCCCGGCATCACCGGTTACCTGATTCCAGTCGGCAAAATCAACTTCAAAACTTTCGGTATACGGTAGGCTAGATACGTTTGTTGTGCAGCTTACTGGTGGTAAAATTTGCGGAGGTAGTGGCGATCGCCAAGCACCTCTTCCATAGGTCGCTGCGTACACATGGTTATCGGCCGAGTTTATTTCCAATTCGTTTATAATTACATTAGGTAAGTTATTGCTATAAACCTGCCACAGTGTAGGATCATTATCATCCAAATAATAGATTCCATAATCCATTCCCAGATATAAACGGTTGTCTAATGATGCATCCCAAGCTAATGCCAAGGCAGAAAAATTAGGTAAATTCAATCTCTTCGCGCTCCAATTTATTCCGCCATCGGTAGAAATAAACACCCTGTCGCTATCGGTAGTGGCAATTGCCACTAAATTCGCATTTGTTGGGTGTATTGCAATGCTGTTTATGCTCCCATTAAATCCAGAAAGAGTTGTCCAATTCGTCGAACCACCATTACTTGTTTTGTAAAGACTAGTCCCTCGAGCTGCAAAAATAATCTGGTTATTGTTAGGTGCAATTTTAAGGTGATTCAAATTTCCAAATGTTTGAGAAATAGAAGTCCAGGTAGATCCACCATTGGTAGATTTATAAACCTGGTCATACCCTCCATAGATCACATTCTGATCAATCGGATCCTGCTCAAAAGGAGTCACCCAGTTTCCACTCTTACCGTCGGGTTCACTCAAACCAGAATACGTGATTCCTCCATTGGTTGACTTATATAGGCTTCCATACTGTGACGTTCCGTAAAAAATGGAACTATTATTTTTATCTACAAATCCCTCCATTCCATCGGCCCCCAACCAATCGAACCACTGCCCGGAAGTATTATAAAAAGACGAGCCGTTGTCTTGGGCTCCTCCAACCATGACTACAGGGTTGGTTTGTGTTATACCAATTTTATAGAATTGACGAATACCTAAACCAAAAGTCAGGTCGGTATAAAAGAAATCATTCATTGTACCTCCAGTATTCGTCGCCTTAAAAATTCCTCCATCTGATCCAACGAAAAGATTGTTGCCTACGAAGTCGATAATATCAATATCGGCGTGGCAATAGCCAACATTTCTAGAAGCAGCTCCATCTTCTGTCCAATAAGAAGATAGCTGAAAGCTAACTCCGGCATCTAAGGATCTCCAACTGTGTATTCCTGCAATATGTACCTCGTTAATGTTTGTTGGGCTCACGTCAATATCCATATCCCTAGGAGCTTGTCCACGGGTATCGCTTGCAGAGTCACTGTATCCAAAATAATTTTTTCCTGAGTGATTGCGCTCCGTAAAAGATTGTCCGCTATCTGTAGAGATATAAAACCCTCCAAAAATACTTCCACTTGCCTCTACAACATATACCACAGATGCATCTGCGATAGACACGCCCATCATTTTGGCACTGGTATTAAAAGATCCTACGATTTGTGTAAAATTAGCCCCTCCATCTGTAGAGCGATAAAACCGATCTCCTGAAGCATATACAGTATTTGTGTCTCCTGGCTTAAATTCAATATCGTAACCTCTATTCATCGCTGATATTGCTTTGGTCCAAGACGCCCCTCCATCTGTCGAGCGATAAATTCCTGCATTACCAATAGAGCAAAATATCTTTTGCGTATTCGTTGGATCAATTAAGATTTTATTTACATCATTTCCTGCAAGATTGGCTAGTTGCGTCCAGTTTGCTCCAGCGTCTACAGATTTAAAAATAATTCCTGAACTTGACCCCCAATAATATATGTTTGGGTTGGTTGGATCCATGGTTAGTGAATAAACATCCATATTCGCGTAGGTGTCCGTGAGTACTGTCCAGCTCGTTCCACCATTTACCGTTTTCCAAAGACCACCGGTTGGCGACCCAACAATGATGTGGTCTTGATCATTTTCTTGAACTGCGAAAGACGTAATTCTACCTACACCTGGATTCCAACCTTCTGTTGAATCCCAAGTAGTTGGACCTAACTCTTCCCAGTTACTTACATCTGCCATCTTACTATGAGCAAACTGCGTTTTCGCTTGATTGAGCGCACTTAATTTTTCTTCGGTTGAACGGAGATATCCTTGTTCATCCATAAGTCTCAGCGCGTTATATTCCCAGCGTTTAAATTGTTTATGTCCTGTGCCTTTTCCTTTTCCAAACATATTGAAGTGCTCATTTGCCTTTTCAATAATTTGATGAACGGTGTAATTGCCAGAGGCGATCATTTCTTTGTAATCTTGGGCGTACAAAAATGACGTTAAAAGAAATACTAGAAGAAGTAATACTTTTTTCATAAGTAAGTTTTTCTTTTCGATGTCAACATACATTAAGACACACCCTTATTTGCCTGACAAGAAAAATTTCTTATCAAAATAAACATGTGCTAACGTAAATTCTACAAGGATTGGGTTTGAAGAAGAGTTGACATCAATAGGTTTTGGTTTAGATTTAGGGTAACCAAATATATGAAAAACAACCCATTTACTATAAACTTAGGTTTATTGAGGTGTTTGAAGGCTCATTAAAATATGCGGAATACCATCTTCTAAATACGTTTCTCCTTGTGCTATGAAATGATGAGAATTGTAAAATTTGACTAAATAAGTTTGGGCAGATAGTTTTATAAATGATGTTTGAAATACATCCTTGATTGCCGCTACAGAGGCCTTCATAATATCATGACCATAGCCGTATTTTCGTTCTTCTTTGGCTACAACTACCCTTCCAATTGCGGCTGCATCAAAATAATCGCCGGGGCCAAAACATCTTGTATAGGCCGCAACGCGGCCCGATTTTTTTCCAATCACATGCAGCGCTTTTAAATCCTTGCCATCGATGTCTTGATATACACAATCTTGTTCAACTACAAATACTTCGGCTCTCAATTGTAAAATATCATGCAATTCTAACGTGCTTAATTCATCAAAGGTTTTTACTAGTATATCCATATTAATCTTGCACTATGGCGTCTTTAGGATCGTCTTTTCTAAATTCCGGTTGTATATTAACGTGATTAATACCAAAATCACGGTACAGAAGTTCTTCCAATTTATCCAATAATACATCAAATTCTGATAACCTAATATCTTCCATCAAGTCTATATGAGCTTCCAGATGTATTTCTTTTTCGTTCAGTTGCCAAATATGAATGTGATGGATGGTTTCAATTTCCTGGAATTGACAAACCGCGTCTTTTAATTGAGCCACATTTACATCTTCTGGCGTAAATAACATTAATACTTTAAATGAACTCTTGAGTAAAGCCCAGCCCATCACAACTAAGTAAACGGCAATGCAAACCGTTAGTAAAGGATCTACCCAAAACCAACCCAAATACTTCATTACAATTCCGCCAATAAGAACAGCTACAGAAGCCGACATATCTGTGATTAAATGTAAATATGCAGATCGCATATTCATATTTTCATTCGCGCTTTTGCGCAGCAATAGAACACTTAATCCATTTGCTAAAATACCTAACAGCGCCAACCAAATTACTAAATTACTCTCTACTTCCTGAGGGTTTTGAAAGCGCTCTATAGCCTCAAATATTAAAAAAACTGCAACTCTAATTATAGTTGCAGCGTTCACAAAAGCGGCAATAATTTCTGCGCGTTTGTAGCCAAATGTCTTACTGAAAGAAGCCTCTTTTTTCGCATATAAATCTGCGATATAACTTATAACAAGTGACAATACATCACTAAAATTATGCAAGGCATCGCTGAGCAAAGAAAGACTGCCCGAAAGAAACCCTCCTATAGCTTGAGCCGCCGTAATTACAACATTAAGAAAGATTGAAATGAGCAAATTTCTCCCCTTTAAATCATGATGATCGTTTGTATGGGAGTGGGAATGTGCCATTAAATTATACGCAGCCTATTTTATTAACTCGGTTTTGGTGTCGGCCTCCTTCAAATTTTGTGTTTAAAAAAGTATCTACCATTTTTAATGCTTGAGGTATGGCAGTAAACCTAGCGGGTATGCATAAAATATTTGCGTCGTTATGTTGTCTTATCAACTCAACAATTTCATTGGTCCAACACAAACCTGCGCGAACTTTTGGATATTTATTAGCTGTCATTGCAACACCATTTGCGCTACCACATATTAGAATTCCTAAGTCAACATCGCCTTCGTTTACGGCTTTGGCCACAGGATTTGCAAAATCTGGATAATCTACACTATCTAAAGCATCAGTTCCATGATTAATTACAGTAATACCTTTGTCTCCTAGTAATTTTACTATAGCAAATTTATAATCTGGTCCTGCGTGGTCGTTTCCTATGGCTATTTTCATATCTATTTCCCGCGAAGCGGGTCGTTTTTTGGTTAAACCTTCTATTTAGACAAAGATACTTCATCTACTTTTATATCCGATTTTATTAAATGAAATAAGATCAACAAGTTAGCTTTTATTAAATTTCTTCTATAAGATAGTTAACAAGTATGTTGATATTTGTTGATAGAATTACTAAAAGAAAATTTGGTTTTGTAAAGCCTTTTTTCCATACTCAACCTGTTTCTTTAAAACCAAAAAAGTTGGTCTATAGTTGTTGGTGTTTTATCATCAAAATTAAAGTAGTTAACAACACCATCTTCCAAAATACTTATTAAAAATAGACTGTTAAAAACAGTTGTCAACAACTGTGTATGAAACCTATAAATTTCCTATTTTTCAGATGAATAGACTTCTAAAATCTTGTTGATAACGCTTCAGAAAAAAGAATAACTTAAAATAAAAGCATCGTTGTAAAAAGTTATACCTCTTATCAACATCCCATCATCATCATCATTTTTTATTTAAATTTTAAAAAAAAGAAAAAGTATATTATATAATTGTTGAAAACCTAAATTCTAAGAATATTTTTTGAAATTAGGTATACGATTTTTAAAAGAAACTTTAGGTTTTTATTAAACAATCCGAAGTTCAGTGTCATTGTTTAACTTAGTTATAATATCTTTGGTGCGATCCAGATCTTCTGGATGTACTTTTAGCCGGATGCCACCAAAAGCATTGGAGTGGAATGGTAGCACACTTATCATCGTTTCATTCTGAAATACATACCGGATTCTTGCCTGTTGTAATAATAATTCAAGCACCGCATATTCGCTTTGATAAGTGTAAATAGCAACTGTTGTGTAATTCTCCATTGTAAACAAGATACGAATTCTTTACAGAAAGGGAATCTTCATTCCGCCAAGAAACTGTACTTTTAAAAAATATAATATAATACTATGCCGAAACGGAAAAAGAGAAGAGGAAGAACAAATAGAAAACAAAGCTCAGAAGCATTTATAGAACAGCTGCTGGCTATCTTCAGAAAAAATCATACTACCCCATATAATTATAAACAAATTGCTGCTAAACTTGGTGTCGATGACGCTAGTAGTAGAAATCACATTATTAAAACCCTTAAAAAACTACAAGGAAAAGGAACTTTAATTGAAATAGAACGAGGAAAATATACCCTTAAACCTTCCGAAAATTATAAAACAGGAACTGTTGATATTACGGGTCGCGGACAAGGATACGTGATTGTAGAAGGTATGGAAGATGATGTTTTTATTAAAAATAAATTTCTAAATCATGCTTTCCATGGTGATACTGTAGAAGTGTATATTTTTAAAAGAAGACGAGGTGGAAAGCTTGAAGGTGAGATAACAAATATTGTTAAAAGACACCGAACCGAGTTTGTTGGAACTATTCAAATTCAAGAGAAATTTGCTTTTGTAGACTTGTCGAATTCTAAAATGTATACCGACTTTTTTATTCCTAAAAGCAAGATAAAAAAAGCGAATGACGGCGATAAGGTTCTTGTAAAATTTGAAGGATGGGAAGGAAATAGTGATTCTCCTATTGGTAGCGTGATAAAGGTTTTAGGAAAAGCTGGCGAACACAATACCGAAATTCATTCTATTCTAGCGCAATATGGTTTACCGTATGAATTTCCGCATAATGTAGAATCGTATGCTAATGAGTTAGATACCTCTATTCAACCTGATGAGATTAAAAAACGTCGTGATATGCGAGACGTTTTAACTTTTACAATAGATCCTAAAGATGCAAAGGATTTTGATGATGCTTTATCTTTTCAAACTTTAGAAAATGGGAATTATGAAATAGGAATTCACATAGCAGATGTATCACATTATGTGCGTCCTGGAAATGTGTTAGACGACGAAGCTTATGAACGCGCAACTTCAATTTATTTGGTAGATAGAGTAGTTCCTATGTTACCAGAGATTCTAAGTAACAATGCTTGTTCTTTAAGACCTCATGAAGAAAAGTATACCTTTTCTGCAGTTTTTGAAATGAACCAAAAAGCGGAAGTTGTGAATGAATGGTTTGGAAGAACCGTTACTTATAGCGATGCCCGATTTACGTATGAAGAAGCACAACATCTCATTGAGAATCCAAAAAGTGTTGTAATTCCTTCAGAAATTTCTTTAACAGGAAAAGAATATAAAGCTGATACTGCGGTAGCTGAAGCTATTTTAGAATTAGATAGATTAGCTAAAATTCTTCGGAAAAAAAGAATGCATCATGGTGCAATTTCATTAGATAAAATTGAAGTGAAATTTAAATTAGACGAAAACAACAATCCTGAAGGAGTTTATTTTAAAGAAAGTAAAGATGCTAATAAACTCATTGAAGAGTTTATGTTACTCGCTAATAGAAGCGTCGCACAATTTATTGGTAAACAACGACCTGTAAAAACGTTTGTTTATCGAGTTCACGATGAACCAGATGATGAAAAAATTGCAGCTCTAGAAAACATTATAAAACGTTTTGGATATAAGTTAGATACCAGAGATAGAAATTCTACAGCCCAATCATTAAATCAATTATTGAAAGATGTAAACGGTCGTAGTGAACAAAATATGATTGATACTCTAGCGATTCGTACGATGAGTAAGGCAGTGTACACAACCAATAATATTGGTCATTACGGACTTGCATTCGATTATTATTCCCATTTTACTTCTCCTATAAGACGCTATCCTGATGTAATGGTTCATCGTTTATTACAATACTACTTAGATGGAAAGCCAACAGCTAAACAAGAGGAGTACGAGGAAAAATGTAAACATTCCAGTGAGATGGAACAACTAGCCTCTAACGCCGAACGTGAAAGTATCAAGTATATGCAAGTGAAGTACATGAAAGATCATGAGGATGAAGAATTTTTAGGTGTTATCTCTGGAGTTACTGAATGGGGTATCTATGTAGAAATAAGCACTAATAAATGTGAAGGAATGGTGCGCTTAGGCGATTTAAAAGATGATCACTACACATTTAGTAAAGAAGACTTTGCTGTAATTGGTGATCGAACTAAAAACACATATACCTTAGGAGATGAAGTATATGTGAAAGTTAAAAATGCTGATCTAGTTAAAAAACACTTAGATTTTGTGATGCTAGGTCATAAAGAATAGAAAAAATGAACCCCACTACACAACATTTAGCAAAACATCTTCACGGCGTATTTTTTGGTGGAAATTGGACGGATTCCAATTTAAAAATGCAATTAAAAGATGTTACGTGGCAACAATCTACACTAAAATTTGAAGATTTAAATTCGATTGCCACACTGGTTTATCATATAAATTACTTTATTGAAGTGGCTTCACGAGTCTTAGAAGGCGGGCCGTTAGAAGGAAAGGATACTGAGAGTTTTAACCATCCACCTATTAAATCTGAAGACGATTGGAACCAATTTACTTCGCAAGTTTTTACCTCAGCCGAGCATTTTTCAAATTTAATTAAAGAAGTTCCTGAAGAGCTTCTTTGGCAGGATTTTAAAGATCCGAAGTATGGAAACTATTATAGAAATATTCAAGGGATCATAGAACACACCCATTATCATTTAGGTCAAATTGCATTATTAAAGAAAATGATTCAGGTTTTTTACACGAAAAATGCAAAATAATGGTTTATAAGTGTAACAACTTAATGTGAATTGGCTCTTTACAACAAATCGTAAAACGAACATCATGAAAACCATAGCAACTCTTTTAATTACCCTAATTACTTATTCGGTATCAGCACAAATGATATCAAAGGATGTTGGGGACTTCCATACATTAAAAGTATTCGATCTTATTGAGGTGAACCTGATTCCATCTGATGAAAATAAAGTGGTAATTAAAGGCGAACGAACCAGTGAAATTCAAGTCATTAATAAAAATGGGAAACTAAAAATAAGAATGGAGTTGGATAATAGTTTTAATGGAAAACAAACTTTTGTAGAGGTATATTCAAAAGGTATTAAAACCATTGATGCAAACGAAGGTGCATTTATTACAGTTAATGAGATGATCGAGCAGGATGAAATTGAGTTAAAAGCGCAAGAAGGTGGTAGAATTATGGCTGGATTAGATGTACAAAATACGAAGGTTCGTGCAGTTACTGGTGGTATTATTCAAGTTTCTGGATTATCTAGAAATCAGGAAATTGTTTTAAATACTGGAGGTGTTTTTGAGGGTATGGATTTAAAAACACAACGTACGAAAATTGGAATTACTGCAGCAGGAGAAGCTGAGGTCAATGCATCTGATGTAGTAGATTTACGATTAACAGCTGGTGGCGATATTAAGATTTACGGAAACCCAAAAGAAATTAATGAAAAACGCCTAGCTGGAGGCCGAGTTAAGGTAATGAATTAACCTTCTAGAAATTATCTATAAATCCCTCAAGCAAGCGTGTATTAATTCGTATTTTTAACACCATGTTTGAGGGATTACCATATGCAGCTTTTTATGGATTCTTATTGGCTTTTGCCGTAGGACCTGTATTCTTCACCCTCATTGAAACCAGTATTACCAAAGGATTCAGGGCAGGTGTTTTTTTTGACCTCGGAGCTATGGCAGCAGATATAGTTTTTATCGTCATTGCTTATTTTAGCACAAGTAAGATATTAGAGCGAGTAAAAGATGATCCAGGACTCTTAATTTTTGGAGGTGTAGTGTTAATTGCCTACGGGGTTATTTCTTATATACGAACAGCAAAATCTTTGGTTAAAATAGTTCGTGAGCATTATGCTGTTAATGTAAAGAAGAATTTAGGAGGTCTGTTTTTAAAGGGTTTCCTACTCAATTTTGTGAATTTTGGTGTGTTAGCTGGTTGGATTGGGACAATTATAATGGCAAATGCATTAACCAATTCAGAAAATGGAGTCTTCTTATTCCTCGCCACTGTTTTAATTACGTTCTTCCTTACAGATCTTGCAAAAATTACTTTGGCTAAAAAGTTAAAAAGTAAAATGACTCCTCGATTTATCTTTAAGACCAAAAAATGGGTGAGTATTTTAATTGTAGGTTTTGGTGTGATATTATTAATTGAAGGCATTTTTCCAGATCAAGTACAAAAAGGATTGGATAAAATTCCAAAGACCAAACTCCCGTTACCAAACGACAATTAATGGCATAAAAAAACCCAACTAATTAAGTCGGGTTTTTAGAGGCGTCTAGCGGATTCGAACCGCTGTACAAGCTTTTGCAGAGCTCTGCCTAGCCACTCGGCCAAGACGCCTTATAAGAGATGGCAAATATAAAAATATTCAATAGAAATTACCTAATAAAAGTAATTATCTAGTTGCATCCATCATAACACTTACTTCTTCTACATCACCGCCTATGGGAGGATTTAACTTCGAAATGGTTACTTCTACTTCAGAAACAAGAGCAATTTCTTCTAGAATTCGATCTATAATTCGTTGACCTACTTGTTCTAATAGTTTAGATCTTATAGCCATTTCAGTTTTTACTATATGCTGTAATAGCACATAGTCTACTGTATCTTTTAAATTATCACTAACCGCCGCCTTCTGTAAATCGGCCTTTACCGAGAGATTAACTAAATAATCGCTTCCTATTTTTTCCTCTTCTATCAAGCAACCGTGGTTGGTATAGATTCTAATATTTTTAAGGGTAATTCTACTCATACAAAAGGTTTTCACAAAGATAGTTTTTTCAAGTTATTGGTTAACTTTGTAGCTTTATCTTACACTATGTCTGAAGAAAACAAATCTCTCAATTTTATTGAGCATATTATAGAAAACGATTTAGCAAATGGAATGGATCCTAAACACCTTCGTTTTCGATTCCCACCAGAGCCAAATGGATATTTACATATTGGACACACCAAAGCAATTGGAATTAGTTTTGGTCTAGGTGAAAAATACAATGCCCCAGTGAATCTTCGATTCGATGATACGAATCCAGCCAAAGAAGAACAGGAATATGTAGATGCTATAAAAGAGGATGTTTCTTGGTTAGGCTATCAATGGGCCAATGAATGCTATTCTTCAGACTACTTTCAACAGCTTTATGATTGGGCAGTTCTTTTAATTAAAGATGGAAAGGCTTATGTAGATTCTCAAACCAGTGAAGCTATGGCCGAACAAAAAGGGACGCCAACACAAGTAGGAACTAATAGTCCTTACCGCGATAGAACCGTGGAAGAAAATCTTGAGTTATTTGAGCAAATGAAAGCCGGAGTTTTTGATGAAGGAACGCATGTTTTACGTGCTAAAATAGATATGGAAGATCCCAATATGCTCATGCGAGATCCTATCATGTATCGAATTTTAAAGAAGTCACATCATCGAACCGGTGATAATTGGTGTATTTATCCAATGTATGATTGGACCCATGGAGAGAGTGATTATATAGAGCAAGTATCACATTCACTTTGTTCTTTAGAGTTTAAGCCACACCGTAAATTATACGATTGGTTCAAGGAACAAGTTTTCCCTTATAACAATACGGAATACCCAAGATTACCTAATCAGACTGAGTTTGCTAGATTGAATTTAAGCTATACTATTATGAGTAAGCGAAAACTTCTTCAATTGGTGGAACAAGGAATTGTGACAGGATGGGACGACCCGAGAATGCCTACCATTTCTGGTTTGCGAAGAAGAGGATACACCCCTACTTCTATTCGAAAATTTGTTGAAACCGCAGGTGTTGCTAAACGAGAAAATGTAATAGATGTATCGTTGCTGGAGTTTTGTATTCGAGAGGATTTGAATAAAAAAGCGACCAGAGTAATGGGTGTTTTAGACCCTGTTAAATTGGTTATTACCAATTATTCAAAAAACAAAGAGGAATTGTTGGAAGCCGACAATAATCCGGAAGATCCTTCTTCTGGCACACATGAAGTTCCTTTTTCTAATGAGCTTTACATTGAGCGCGAAGATTTTAAAGAAGAAGCAGGACGTAAGTTTTTTAGATTAACATTGGGTAGAGAAGTTCGACTAAAGAACGCTTACATTATAAAAGCCGAAAATGTTATCAAAAATGAACAAGGTGAAATCACCGAAATTCACTGCTCTTATGACCCCGATAGTTTAAGCGGTAGTGGAACAGAGGCAAGTTTACGTAAAGTAAAAGGAACCTTGCATTGGGTTTCTATTTCTCACGCTATTGAGGTAGAAGTAAGGGTATATGATCGTTTGTTCAACGATGAAGCGCCAGACAGCCATAAGGACAAGAGTTTTATGGATTTTGTTAACCCGAACTCCTTAACGGTGTCAAAAGCATTTGTAGAGCCTTATTTAGCTTCTGCGAAGGTTGGAGATCGTTTTCAGTTTCAAAGACTCGGCTATTTTAATGTGGACGATGATAGTACAAAAGACCATCTCGTATTTAACAAAACCGTGGGATTAAGAGATTCCTGGGCAAAACAAAAGCCGAAACAAAACCAGCAAAGTCAGAAGCCTCAGCAGCGCAATGAGCGCCCTCCGATTGAGATCATTAAGCAATTGGGAAAAAAGTACACCAATTTACCTGAAGAAAAGCAAGTAAAGGCGAAAGCAGAAATTCAGAAATTAGCAAATTCTGTCGCTTATGACGATTTAGAACCTTTGTTTGAAACAGCAGCAAAGAAAGCAGGAACAAGAATTGCTGCAATGATTACTTTGGGAGTACTCCTAAACAACGGACAAGAAAAAACACCCGAGGCAATAGAGTTTATTCAAAAGGCCCTGGATGACAAAAATGATCTCCTTGTAGCCGAAGCGAACTTAATAGCATAGAAAAAGCCGTTGTTTTTAAACAACGGCTTTATTTTTATAAAAAGAAACTGTTTAGATACTAGAATCAAAATCACCCTCCTTACGCGGTGGTGGTGTGCGTTTCTTTCGAGTTGTTCCTATGCCTTTAGCTGCATTTGTTTTTTTCATTTCTTCACCAATTTGGTTACTAGCAACAAAAGAGGCTATCATATCATTTAACATATTACTCCCGGCTTGTGGAGAGTTCGGCAATAAAATTAAGTTGGTATTGGTTTCTTCGCCAATCGATTGCAAGGTATCGTAATGCTGAGTTACCACAATAAGAGCCGAAGCTTCTTGAGAGTTGATACCTACATTATTTAATACATCCACACTCTCTTCCAAACCACGTGCAATTTCACGACGTTGATCGGCAATACCCTGTCCTTGAAGACGTTTACTTTCAGCTTCTGCTCGTGCTTTCGCTACAATCTTAATACGCTCTGCTTCTGCTTCATATTCTGCCGCTACCTTTTCACGTTCGGCTGCATTAATTCGATTCATCGCTGCTTTTACTTGAACATCAGGATCAATATCGGTTACAAGTGTCTTAATAATATCGTACCCATAGTTTATCATGGCTTCGTTTAATTCTTGTTTTACCGCAATCGCAATATCATCCTTACGCTCAAAAACATCATCGAGTTTCATTTTAGGAACTTCGGCACGAACTACATCAAATACATAAGACGTAATTTGGTCATGCGGATTCTCTAATTTGTAAAATGCATCATACACTTTCTCTTTAATTACTTGAAATTGAACAGAAATCTTCAACCTAACAAAAACATCATCTTTCGTTTTTGTTTCTACCATGACATCTAACTGTTGGATTTTCAGGTTAATACGTCCTGCAATACGGTCTATTATAGGAATTTTAAACTGTAATCCTGAGTTTCGAATACTTTGAAACCTTCCAAAGCGTTCTATAATCGCAGCTGTTTGTTGTTTTACAATAAAGATAAACATCAATAGGACGAAAAATCCAAAGACGAGAATCGGAATTAAAAGGAAACCATTCATATATACTACTATTTAGTTATTAAGGTGTTTTGAAGATACAAAAATAAAGCTACATTTGCCTGCTTTAAAGATAACCTCACTATGAGTCGAAAAAAATTGATTTTCGTTACGATTGCCATGTGCTCATTTATGATCACTTCGGCCCAACACAACTACAGAGAATATAACCGTCTGGGGCTCACTGCTGGTGTCAACTTTTTTGACATAGAGACTGACAATTTCGTGACCGAGAGCGATACAGGGTTTATGGGCGCTTTTACAACTCGAGGTAATTTTTACAATAATATCGACCTGTTATACGGGATTGGTTTTATGCAAAATAACGTGGGTGTTTTGGTAGTCAACGAACAAGGAAACGGAACCGAATTTGCCAAAATGCGAATTAACTCAGCTCAAATTCGTTTTTTAGCAGGAATAAACCTTATCAAACACCATCTTTCTTTGGATGTAGGTCCTATTTTAAATGTGAATGGTAAATTAAAACTTGACAACACGAATCTCGAAGAAAGACGTGTAGTTGGTTTTGAATCGACTACAGCTAAAGATTTGGAAAACATTTCTCCTGTGAATTTTAGAGTTCAAGGAGGACTAACCTTAGGTTTCGAACATTTTCGAGTAAATGGATATTACCAGTACGGAGTTACGAATATGCTGAACCGCTTAAGTGACGAAAATCTTGAGAACACAGAATTTAAGGGAAATTCAGGTACGCTAGCGATTGCTGCGACTTTCTATTTTTAGGAAAGATTTTCAATGGCTTTTTCAAGCCTTTTCACGGTTTCTTGCTTTCCTAATATAACAGCGATATCAAATACGTCAGGACCTTTCATTGCCCCTACCAATGCGAGTCTAAAAGGCATCATTACTTTACCAAAGCCCATTTCTTGTGAAGTGATCCACCCTTTAATTTTATCTGAAAGGTTTGTTGCAGAAAAATCCGTTGTTTCATTCACAAGTGAAACGACCTGTTGAAGTATTTTAGGGGTATCTTCCTTGAATGCTTTTTTAGAAGCCTTTTCATCATAATTAGTGGGCGCTACAAAGAAAAATGAAGCCTGTTCCCAGATATCATCTATAAAAACGCAACGCTCTTTAACGGAAGTAATAATTGGTGCAAGATTAAGAGTTGAAGAAACCCCTTTTTGTTCTAAGATGGCTTTAAATCCCTTCACTAAAACATCTTCATCCTGTTGTTGAAAGTATTGTTGTTGAAACCATTTTGCTTTCTCAGGGTCGAATTTTGCACCTGCTTTATTAACACGCTCCAAACTGAATGCTTCAATCAATGTATCCATGCTAAATAATTCTTGTTCAGTACCTGGATTCCATCCTAAAAATGCCAACATATTTACAACTGCTTCAGGCAAATAACCAGACTCTCTGTATCCCGATAAAGTTGCCCCATTTCCTGTTTCCCATTCCAATGGAAACACTGGAAAGCCACCAGCTTCTCCATCTCGTTTGCTCAACTTGCCTTTACCTATAGGTTTCATGATGAGGGGTAAGTGTGCAAACTGCGGCGCGTCCCACCCAAAGGCTCGATACAATAACACATGTAAAGCTAAAGACGGTAGCCATTCTTCTCCTCGTATCACATGCGTGATATCCATAAGGTGATCATCAACAATATTTGCTAAGTGATACGTAGGCATCCCATCACTCTTAAATAGAACTTTATCATCTAAGATATTGGTGTCAATTTCTATTTCACCTCTAATGATATCTTCCAAATGAAGCGTCTCATCTTGAGGTGATAAAAACCGAATTACATATGGCTCATTACTATCAAGACGCTCTTGCACGTCCACTTCAGAAAGCGCTAATGAGTTGGTTAACTTTAATCGATTATGCCAGTTATATATAAATGTCTTACCCTGTGCTTCGTGATTTTTTCTATGTTCGTTTAATGCATCGGCAGTATCGAAAGCGTAATATGCTTTTCCTTCTTTAATTAAATGATCTGCATATTGCTTGTATAAATGCTTGCGCTCGCTTTGGCGATAAGGTCCATAATTACCTTCAGAAATAGGACTTTCGTCTGCAGGAATATTCAGCCAATCTAGCGCTTCCATGATATAAGATTCGGCCTGTGGAACAAAACGTGTTTGATCGGTATCTTCTATTCGAATAATAAAGTCTCCACCATGCTTTTTTGCGAACAAATAGTTAAATAAAGCAGTACGAACCCCTCCAATATGAAGAGGGCCAGTAGGACTGGGAGCAAAACGAACACGAGTATTTTGAGCCATGGGTAGCAATCTTTAATTTAAGACGGCAAAGATACAATACTAGGGCTTCATTTCCGCAGGAATTCTCTTGTTCATGATCTTAAACCACAGGGGAGGAAGAAGACTTAATACCATGGATGTTGGATAGCCAAAAGGAAGTTGTGGACTAACCTCATGATATTCTAATACTTGATATTTTTTGTGTGCCCGATAGTGATGGTCGCTGTGACGTGTTAATTCATATAGCATAACACGCCCTAATACGTGATTTGAATTCCATGAATGTACTTCTCGTACGCGCTCATAACGTCCGCTATCTGTCTTTTTTCTACTCAAACCATAATGTTCAATATAATTAATGGTTTCCAGTAAAATGGCTGCACTTAAGCCTACCATAAATGCTAAAAAGGCAATGTGCGAACCAAAAAGAAAGAATAGAGTAAGGAGATATACAGATTGAAAAACTACATACCAAAGCATATCATTTTTTATACTTAAAAAGGCGTGATTATCGCGTTTTAATAAGTCAAGTTGTATTCTCCAAGCACTACTATACTGTCTAACGATTGATGTAAACCAGAATGAGTATACACTCTGATTGTAACGGGCACTGGCGGGGTCTTCTTTGGTGGCAGCATGTTGATGATGACCAAAGTTGTGTTCAATATAAAAATGCATATACAGAGCCGGTAACAACAACATTTTACCTAAAGTTTTTTCCCATTGCGTTGTTCGATGTCCCAATTCGTGCGCAACATTAATACCATTAGATCCAACCGCTATACCTACCGAAAAAGTAAGACCAACAAGTTCTGCGGTCGTATAATTAGCCCAAGTAGCTGAGTAAAGAAACCAGCCAACTATTCCGTAGATAAGAGGGAGATTATTGTAAAGTAAGAGATCAAAAAACCAATGGGATTTTTTGCGCTGGGTTTGATCTTTAGATAAGTTACGGTTATCTATTGGCAGGATCATTTCGACAATTGGTATAAATACAAAAGCAAATATGGGAGTGAAAAAGGCCCATTCATTACGTAATAATAATCCTATGATGGCTGCTATTGGTATGGTATATGCGGTAAGGTATTTGAGGTCTTTCATAAGTTGGGACTTGTATAGAAACTGTTATCATTTCTATAACAATTTCAATTCAATTAATATTGTACTTTAGGACTTTGTATACTAAGGCGTTTAGAGAATGAGCACATTTGGCGTGATCCAGCAAAAACTGGAACAATTTATAAAAAAATACTATACCAATGCGTTGATAAAAGGAGCCATCCTTTTTTTCGCAATAGGCGTCCTTTACTTTTTGATCATGCTACTCATTGAGCATTATTTATGGCTAAGCCCAAGAGGAAGAACCATTTTGTTTTGGTTGTTTGTTGCGGTGGAATTGATTCTTTTTGTGCGCTTTGTTGCATTTCCGTTGGCGAAATTATTTAACCTTCAACAAGGTATTAGCTATGAAGAAGCCTCAAAAATTATTGGAAACCACTTTCCTCAAGTGAGTGATAAGTTACTGAATGTTATACAGTTAAATCAAAATCAACGCGAAAGTGAATTGCTTGCAGCGAGTATTGATCAAAAAGCATCTCAATTACAACCCATTCCGTTTAAAAGTGCTATTAATTTTAAGAAGAACGCAAAATACTTAAAGTATGCCGCTATTCCCATCGTTGTTTTTTTACTTTTTACAGCACTAGGAGGTAAAGACATTTTTTCGAATAGTTATGAAAGAGTAGTTAATTATGATACCGCTTATGAGCCACCCGCGCCGTTTTCGTTTGTTGTTATGAATGACAACTTAACGGCTATCGAGAATAAGAGTTTTACGGTACAAGTGCGCACTGAAGGAGAAATTATTCCAGAAAATGCCGCCATATCTTATGGCAATGAAACCTATTATCTACAACAGACAGCGCCAGGTTTGTTTGAATATACCTTTTTACAACCTTCTGAATCTGTAGATTTCACCTTAAGCGCTAACAAAGTAACATCTGCAGCCTACACGATAGACGTTGTAAAAACACCTTCATTAACTGGGTTCGAAATGCTTTTAGATTATCCAAGTTACACAGGGAAAAGAGATGAAACATTAAAGAGTACGGGTAATGCCACAGTCCCTGAAGGTACAAGAGTTACGTGGAACGTTGTTACTAAAAATACAGATGCGGTTCATCTTAAAACGAAGGACACAACATATATTTTTGATGGTAATCAAACCGAATTTTCATACAAACAAGGAGTCTATCGCAAACTGGATTATGCTATTACTACTTCTAATGAATCACTCAACGATTACGAGAACTTGTCGTATACCTTGGGTGTCACCAAAGATCAGTATCCAGAAATAGACGTGCAATCCAAAATAGATAGTACCGACAGTCAATTCGTTTACTTTTTGGGGCAAATAAGCGATGATTATGGTCTCACTAAACTTCAACTAGCTTATTTTCCAGAGGGAGAAGAGGCTAACAAACAGATTGAAGAGTTGGATGTAGGCACTGGAAATTTTGATCAATTCGTTTATACGTTCCCAGGAGAATTAAATCTGCAAGAAGGAGTGGCTTACGAATATTATTTTGAAGTATTCGACAATGATGCGATCCATAAGTACAAATCAACAAAGTCTGGGGTTTATTCTTTTAGAAAACTAACGCAGGACGAACTTGAGAATGAACAGCTAGAGAATCAAGAGGAATCCATAAAAGGTTTGGATAAGTCTTTAGATGAATTAAAAGCTCAAGAGAAGCGCTTAGAAGAGTTGTCAAGGACACAGAAAGAGAAGAATGAGCTCAATTATAACGATAAAAAGAAACTAGAAAATTTCATCAAAAGGCAAAAGGCCCAAGAAGAAATGATGAAGAATTTTTCAAAGGAACTTAAAGAAAACCTAGAAGAATTTCAACCAGAAGAAGAAAACGATCCTTTTAAAGAACAATTAGAGAAACGGCTGGACGAAAATGAACAGAAATTAGAGGAAAATGAAAAGTTTTTAGACGAGCTGGAGCGTCTTCAAGAGAAAATTCAGAAAGAAGACCTTACCGAAAAACTAGAGAAGTTAGCGAAACAGAACAAAAATCAAGAAAAAAATTTAGAGCAGCTTTTGGAGTTAACGAAGCGTTACTACGTTACAAAAAAGGCAGAAAAACTAGCAGAGGAAATCTTTAAACTTGGTGAAGAGCAAGAGCAACTTTCAGAAAAGAGTGAGGACGAGAATACCGAAGAACAACAAAAGGAATTGAATGAAAAATTTGAGGATTATAAAAAAGAAATGCAAGATCTTCAAGACGAGAATAAGGGATTAAAAGATCCAATGGATATTCCGCAAGACAAGCAAGGAGAACAAGAGGTTCAGCAAGAACAAC
>Ga0316208_1001754_pt1 | contig 19492 bp, 11 predicted proteins | sample 3monopyrite_MG_FD_204944 | JGI IMG/M metagenome (GOLD analysis project Ga0316208, IMG submission 204944) | Microbial mat bacterial communities from mineral coupon in-situ incubated in ocean water Damariscotta River, Maine, United States -... | ecosystem: Environmental > Aquatic > Marine >...
ACGATCAAGCGCAAAAAAGGCGCCCTCGACGCCAAGCGCGGGAAGATCTTCACAAAGCTGATTCGTGAGCTTCAGACGGCCGCGCGAATCGGTGGCGGAGACCCCGACTCGAATCCGCGCCTCCGCTTGATCGTCGACAAGGCCAAGCAGGCCAACATGCCGAAGGACAACATCGAGCGCGCCATCGCGAAGGGCGCCGGCGGCACGGACGGCGAGAACTTCGAGGAGGCCGTCTACGAAGGCTACGGCCCGGGGGGGACAGCAATCCTGATCGAGACCCTCTCGGATAACAAGAACCGCACCGTGGGCGATGTTCGACATTGTCTTTCGAAGAATGGCGGCAACCTCGGCGCTTCCGGATGCGTCGCCTACCTCTTCGAGAAGAAGGGGATGCTGCTCTTCGAGGCGAGCGATTCCCTCGATACGGACGCGGTCCTCGAAGCGGCGCTTGAGGCCGGGGCCGATGATGTGATCGAGGGGGAGGCAGGCTGCGAAGTCGTGACCTCGCCGACGGAGTTTCACGCGGTCAAGGAAGCGCTCGCGGCGGCGGGCTTCGAGCCCGGATCCGCGGAGCTCACGATGGAGCCTTCGACGACGGTCAAGCTGGTGGGCAAGGAGGCGGAGCAGATGCTGCGCCTCGCCGACGCGCTGGAAGACCTCGATGACGTGCAGAACTTCTATGCGAACTTCGATATCTCGGAGGATGAACTCGAGAGTTTCGCTTCCTAGTTCGGGCGAGTTCCGAGTCCTTCGGATTCATCCGAAACGAAGAGAAAAAGAGGCGCCTGCGAAAGGCGAGGGGAAACATCATGCGGATCCTGGGGGTGGATCCTGGATCGAACGCGACGGGCGTAGGTCTCGTCGAGCGCGAAGGCAGTCGTGTTCACCACGTCCATCACGGCGTGCTGCGACCGCCGGCGGGCGCCGAACTGTCGATCCGACTCGATTTTCTCTATGCCCGTTTGCTCGAAGTCGTGCGCGAACAGAAGCCCGACGTGGCCATCGTGGAGCGCGTCTTCATCGCCGCGAATCCGCGCTCAGCCCTCGTGCTCGGCCAGGCGCGGGGCGCCTTGCTCGCGGCGCTCGGTGCGAGTGGTGTTCGGGTGACCGAGATCGCGGCACGCGAAGCCAAGAAGGCGATCACGGGTTCCGGGGCCGCGGATAAGAAACAGATGCAGTTGATGGTGACGCGACTCCTCAAGCTCGAGAAGGCACCGGCAACGGATGCCGCCGACGCACTGGCCCTCGCGCTCAGCTATGCCCAGGCGGGGCCGCTCGCGGATCTGCCGACGAAGAGTCGGCGCCGGAGCCATCGCCGCGCGATGACCGAGGCCTATTCGGGCGCGTCGGGCGCGTCGGGCGCGTCGGGCACGTCCGGCACGCAGGGAGGACGAAGCTCATGATCGCCTGGCTGGAAGGCATCCTTCGCGAAAAGGCACCGACCCGGATCATCCTTGACGTGCGCGGCGTGGGATACGAGCTGCTGGTGCCGCTCGCGACCTTTGAGACGCTGCCCGATGTCGGGAAGACCGTGTCACTGCTGGTCCATACAGCAGTGCGCGAAGACGCGATCACGCTCTATGGCTTTGCCTCATCGCTCGAGAAGGAGCTTTTTCATCTGCTCCTCAAGGCGAATCGCGTGGGCCCGAAGCTCGCGCAATCGATTCTCTCCGGCATGGAGCCTCATCGCTTGCTCCGCCTCCTGCGCGACGCGGACGCCAAGGGCCTCAAGAAGGCGCCCGGCGTCGGCCCGAAACTCGCGGAGCGCATCGGGATCGAGTTGCGGGACGATGCCGAGAAGTTGGCGGCGCGCCTGGGTGGCGATGGGGCGACGGGAACGCCGACGCTCTTCGAGCAGGTCGAGCCGGATGAAGAATTGTTGTCGGCGCTCGTCAATCTCGGCTATCCCGGGAATCAGGCCGAGCGGGTGGTGGCTTCCGTGCTGAAGGAAGCAACATCCGGGGCGTCCCTTGAAGAATTGATCCGGATCGCGCTCCGGCATCTGGCGCCCTAATCGGCCGGCCCGCGTAAACCGCGAGGCGAAGGAGTAGAGCATTGGCGCAAACAGAGGACCGAGGCGAGATCAGCCTGGCCCAGCAACCCGACGAGCGGAGCGCCGAGGAATCGCTGCGCCCGCAGAATCTCGGGGAGATGATCGGTCAGCCTCGGCTGCGCGAGAACCTGAGTGTCTTCGTGCAGGCAGCGAAGGCGCGTAACGAACCCCTCGATCACGTGCTCTTTCACGGCCCGCCCGGACTCGGCAAGACTTCACTTGCCCGTATCGTGGCCGCGGAGCTCGACGCTCAGTTCCGCGCGACGAGTGGCCCCGCGATCGAGCGGCCCGGCGATCTCGCCGCGCTGCTTTCGAACCTCGAAGCGGGGGACGTGCTCTTCATCGACGAGATCCATCGGCTCTCGCCCTCCGTCGAAGAGATCCTCTATCCGGCAATGGAAGATTTTCAGCTCGACCTGATGATCGGGGAGGGGCCGACGGCGCGATCGATCCGGCTCGACCTGCCTCGCTTCACGCTCGTCGGAGCGACCACGCGCGCAGGTCTATTGACGTCGCCTCTACGCGATCGCTTCGGTTGGTCGGCGCGGCTCGAGTACTACCCGGTCGATGATCTGGAGCAGATCGTGATGCGCTCGGGTGGCTTGCTCGGCGTCGATGTCGAAGGCAAGGCGGCACATGAAATCGCCCGCCGGGCTCGGGGGACCCCACGGATCGCGAACCGCTTGTTGCGCCGGGTGCGAGACTTTTCCGCCGTGCGGGATGGAGATGCGGATAACGTCGTGCTCGACACGGCGCGCTTCGCCCTCGAGCGACTCGATGTCGACGACGCGGGTTTCGATGGCCTTGATCGCATCTTTCTCTCGACTCTTGTCGAGAAATTTGCGGGCGGTCCGGTCGGCCTCGATACCCTCGCCGCGGCGGTCGGGGAGGACAAGGGGACGCTTGAGGATGTCGTCGAACCCTACCTGATTCATTGCGGTTTTTTGGCGCGCACCCCGCGCGGACGTGTTGCGACGGAGCGGGCGTTCACCCATCTGGGCATTCCGTTTACGCCCGCCTGAGATCGGCTCGGTTTCAGTCCGCCGGATCAAGTGACGGGCGGGTTCCCGGGAGTCGGCCGAGGTTCTCGAAGACGATCAGCGGCGTGTCCGGATCCTTCGTGCTGAAAGCGATGATCTCGTCGAGCCCATCGCCATCGATGTCGCGAATCCGACTCTGCCCACCCGCAAGCGGCACCTCCTGGCGTCCCACATTGGAGCCGAAGCGAGGTCCGTCGCCGGCCTTCGACCCCATCTGAAATGTGATCGCGTCGTCGCCACTGGTCAGATAGAAGTCCATCACCCCGTCGCCGTTCCAATCGCCGAGGCTCGGTACGAGACCGCTGATTACGCCCTCGGAGAAGTCGAGCTTGAACGTAATCTCTTCCTCATAGAGAACGCGGATGCCGTCTTTCGCGTTCGGGTCGAGGCCGAGCAGTCGGACGGTCGTTTCCGCACGGCTCGTGAGCAGCACCCGAACGATCTGCACGATCCCGAACTCGAGGGTCGTCTCGAGAATCTCGTCGAGCCCGTCGCCATCAAAGTCGACGAAGGCGAAGCCCGAGAAGCCGCCCTCGACCGTGCGCGTGGCGATCGGATCGCCGTCGACGCCCGTACCGCTTCCGCTGTTCAAGAAGACGCGCGTCGTCGAGCGGCCGTCCGAGAGTCCGCCGCCGACCGTGCTCAGCAGCAGGTCGGCCTTGGCGTCGCCGTCGATGTCCCGCGCGAAGTAATTCGTGATCGTCGCCTCGTGGTCGCGCTCGGTCTCCTCATCAAATGGGGTCAGCGCAATCTTCCGCGATGGCGTTGAGGGAAGTCCGTCGGGCCCCGAGTGGTAGATCCAGATCGCCCATCGAGAGAGCGCAAAGAGGTCGAGCCGCCCGTCGCCATTGTCGTCGGCACGGGCGAGATTGGGCCAAAACGTTTCCTGGATCATCCATTTCCAAACCGTCTCGGGAAGGTCCGGCATCTTCGTTTTGAACGCAGCGTAGACGGGCATCGGCAGCAGCCGAGGAGGCGCGATCTCCGCCGGTTCGGCGGGCTCGGCGAGCGCGACAAGCCACGCGCCGCGCAGGCCCGGGACGAGGGCCATGGGTGGCCCGAGGTCCTGCCAATCATCCACGATCGAGATCCGACTGATGTCCCAGGGACGATCGGGCAGGGGGAGGCCGCCGGGAATCGGGATCGAGCGCGGTGTTTTTTGGGGGGCATGGCCGAGGGATTCGATCGTGAGTCCGGCAGCGGTGGCGCGGATCAGTTGCGGTCCGGTTCTTCCCGGCAGGAGCGCCACGTCAATCAGTGCGGTCTCCGGCGGCAGGACGCGTTCGACGATTCGAGGATCTCCGGGCACAAGCGCGCTTCCGCACGGCATCCAGGTGAGCCTTTTTTCGGCGGTGGGCGGGGGGCCGACCGTGCTTAGGACAAGCAGGTCAGCGGCAGGTGTTCCGCAGCGCGAGACCGCGAGGGGCCAGACCTGATGGATCAGTCCGGGGATTTCGTGGCGCTGAATTCCAAAGGGATCGGAATCTTTCGCCATGGTGGGAAGCGGCTGCAAGCCCATGAGGACGAGAGCGAGCATAGACAGGCGAGAGAGGTCCCTCGCGCGGTCCAGGTGGAGGTGGAGGCGGAAGTCTGAGGAGGCGCAGAATCGAGGCAGGTTGGGCACGTACCCGATCATATGCGAGCTGACCCGACTTGCCCCGATCCGATGCGTTCGAGGCTCAAATCGCAGCTCCGAACGGCCGATACGCAGGGCTGGTGTTTCCGATCGTCGACCGGGTGGTCGACGGATGGAGTGCCCCAAAAGGCGCCCGCTCATGGGCCCGGACGGAACCAGATCTTGCGTATCGTCGCCCAGCTTCTGTCGTTTCCCCTTGGTTGTCTGCTGACGGCCGTTGGCGGCTTTGCGCTGCTCGCGAGCTACGGAGATGAAACCGAGCTTGCGGATCAGACCCGTCGCCAACTGCAGGCGCTCAATCAATGGGCGATCGAGCAGGGCGCTGGGCTTCCGCGCGATTTCGCGCCGACCCTGGAAGAAGCGACGGCGGAATCATTCCTACGATTCGTGCTGCTCCCGGCGGGCCTTGTTCTACTCGCCTTCGCCGTCGGGCTCGTCGGACGCAGTGAGGGCGCGGATGTCCCCCCTGCCGCGCGCGACGAGGAAGTCACGGGCGATGAGGAAGCGCCGACGCGCGCTGACAAGCGGGTTGCCAAGAAGATCATCAAGCAGGCGCGAGGCCTCAAGAAGCAGGGCGAGCTTCTCGAGGCTGCGGACCTGCTGTGGAACCACGAACTCTATGACGAAGCGGCCCAGGCCTTTATCGAGGCCGGCGAGTTCGTTCGCGCCGCGGAGATTCGTCACGACCAGAACCGATTCCTCGAATCGGCAGAGCTCCATCTCGAAGGCGAAAATTACGAGGCGGCCGGCTCCATCTTCAGTCAGCAGGAAGAATGGGCGAAGGCGGCGGATTGCTACCTGAAGTGCGAACACAAGAGTGTCGCCGCCGAGATGTTCGAGAAGGCCGGCAAATTCCGTGAAGCCGCGCGCTGTTATCAGGAAACAGATTTCCAGCGCCACGCGGCGGCGATGTTCGTGAAGTGCCAGGACTGGCTCCTCGCTGCGCAGTGTCTCGAAACGGTTTTTGTGGAAGAGGGGGGCAACGCCGGCCTCGATCCCAAGAAGTCCGCGGATATGGCGAAGCTCGTCCGGCAGGCGGGCAAGCTCTTTCTCAAGGGTGAGGAGCCGGACCGGGCTCTGGCGATCTTCGTGCGCGGTGGATGCTCGGCGGAAGCCGGCGAAGTGGCCGCGATGCTGGGAGATCACGAATCCGCCGCAGCGCATTTCCGCCAAGCCGGTGAAGTCGAGAAGGCCGCGGAGTCCCTTCGGCAGATGGGGAGTGATGCAGACGCCGCTCGGTTGCTGGGTCAACACCTTCGGGACGCAGGCAAGAACGAGGAAGCCGCAGTGCTGCTCGAAGAAGCTGGCGATCACATGGAAGCGGGCGATCTCTACCGGAGCCTCGAACAATTTGAGCGTGCCGCGGAGTGTTATGAGGCCCAGAACGGTTTCGCGGCGGCAGCAGAAATGTTCCAGCTTGCCGGGGATCGTGAGCGCGCGGGCAGTGCCTTTGAGCGCGCCGGTCGATTTACCGAGGCGGCGGAGTGTTATGCGCTGGCATCGATGCCCGTGAAAGAGGCCGAGCTTCTGGGCAAGGCGGGTGATTTTCTTCGCGCCGGTGAGCTCTACCACGGCGAGGGGCACGACGAGGAAGCGATCCTTGTACTGCAGAAGGTGCCTCAGGAAGATGAGGACTTTGCCCGCGCCGCTGCGATCCTCGGAGACATCTTCGCCGCGCGTGGCCAGCTCTCGATTGCGATCACGAAGCTGCAACAGGCGATCGGCGATACCGAGCTCACCCGGGACAGCGTCGAGAGTTACTACAAGCTCGCCGTGATCTACCAGGAAGATGGGAAGTCCCGCGAAGCGGTCGAGATCTACGAGAAGGTTATGGCCTTCGACTATCACTTCCGCGATGTCGAGGAGCGGCTTGCCGAGACCCGGGCGCTGGCGGGCAATGACGATCCGATTGCGGCCGCCAATACGAATGGCGGGGATGTCGTCGGTGCGGACCGAACCCCGAATTCAAGAGCCGATGATGATCGCTATCAGATCGTGGGGGAACTCGGTCGCGGCGGGATGGGCATCGTCTACAAGGTTCAGGACACCGTGCTCGACCGACTTGTCGCCTTCAAGGTTCTGCCGCAGGCGCTCACCGAGAACGAGCAGGCGATCAGTAACTTCATGCGGGAGGCTCAGGCCGCCGCGAAGCTCAATCACCCGAATATCGTCACGGTATATGATACGGGCGAGCAGGCGGGCCGATTCTATATCGCGATGGAATACGTTGAGGGTACGACGCTCAAGGAAATTCTAAGGCGACGCGGAGCCATCTCGCCTTCGGGCATCCTGCATGTGCTCATGCAGATCAGTGAGGCGCTGGCCTACGCACACGAAAAGAAAGTAGTTCATCGCGACATCAAACCCGCGAACGCGATGTGGACCCGCGACAAAAAAGCCAAGCTGATGGACTTCGGACTCGCGAAGGTGGTCGAAGAGGCGCGCAATCATACGACCGTCGTTGCGGGCACGCCTTACTACATGAGCCCCGAACAAACACTCGGGAAAAACGTCGACCATCGGACCGATATCTACTCTTTGGGCGTGGCCGTCTTCGAGATGGCGACGGGAACTGTTCCCTTCAAGGAAGGGAATATCCCGTATCACCACGTTCACACGGCACCGCCGCGAATGCAGGACCTGCGACCGGATCTTCCGCCGGCCCTCTCGACCATCGTTGAACGATGCCTCGAAAAGGACCCTGGCAACCGGTATCAGTCGGCGCGAGAGATTCTGGCCGAAGTTCGCGCTTCCCTCGCAAACGTCGGTTAGCCGAAGCGGGATCGAATCCGCACGCGAACGACTTTTCGCAGGAATCCGCGCGAGGGTTGAGGCAGACTAGGGTCGCCGCACGTGAGGCCTGAGCAATGCGCTCGGCCTCGCGGGCTTACTGCCCGGCCCATCCCTTCGGACTCTCTTCTTGAATCGCACGACGATCGCGAGCGCTCTCGAGACGAAGGGTATCGGCCTGCATACCGGCGCCCCTGTCTCCCTTCGACTCGAGCCGAGCGAATCCGACATCACCTTCTGTCGTCCCGGCCGTGCCGCGATCGAGGTCGGGCTCTCCTCCGTTCAGTCCGACACGCGCGGGACGACCCTGGGAACGACCGCTTCGCCCGACGACTGTGTAGCGACGGTTGAGCATCTGCTCGCGACCCTGAGCATCGAGGGGATCGATGCGATCAAGATCGAGGTCGACGGCCCTGAACTCCCCGCGTACGACGGAAGCGCGCTTCCCTTCGTCGAACTCCTGCGAAAGGCCGAGCGCCGATCGCTGCCTTTGGAACGTACGCCGATTCGGCTGACCGAAGCAGTTGAAGTTCGCGAGGGCGATCGCGTGGCGCGGGCCGAGCCGGCCCCCGAGTTTGGCTTCGATGTTCGGATCGATTTCGACCACGCGTCAATCGGTGAACAGCGTCTGGTTCGACGGACGGTGAGGGCCGAGGACTTTGCGATGTCGATCGCGCCGGCTCGCACCTTTGGTTTTCTCGCGGAGGTCGAGTCGCTCCGTGCGGCCGGCTTGGCGCAGGGAGCGAGTCTCGAGAATACGCTGGTCCTTGATGACTCGAGGCTCATGAACGAAGGCGGACTGCGCTTCGCGGATGAGTTTGTTCGGCACAAGGCGCTCGACCTGCTCGGGGATCTCGCGCTTCTCGGTGCACCCCTCAACGCGTTCGTCACCGTCGAAAGGGGAGGTCATCGCCTCCACCATCGGCTTGTCGAGGCGATCGAAAAGCAGATCAGGAGCGCAGCGAACTAACGTTGTCGACCCGGGCGGCGGCGCGCGCTCTCGCCGGGCCGTTGTCGGGCTCTCTATCCCGCGTAGTCTTCCAATTCGCGCGCAAGCTCCGCGGTGAGCGACTGATCGGCGAACTGAAGTCCCACACCCGGCGTGCGAACGCTTCCGTCCGGTTCTTCGCGCGCCGCGTGATACCAGGTCACGCGCGCTTCGAGTTCATGCAGCAGCTCTCCGCCGGGAATGCGGAAGCGGAGTTTCACGATCTCGCCACGAGTCATCGGCAGCTCGGTCTGTAAGAACATGCCGCCGGCGCCGAGGGTCGTCGCGTAGTCGCAATGGATTCCGCCCTGGGCTTGATAATCCACGAGGATCCGCACGGTTGTACGCCTGTGCTTTCGCGTGTTCTTGGGAGTCCGTCGAGCCATGGTGTCGCCTTTACGATTGAGAACTATCGGCCGCCATCGAGCCGGTCACAGAGCTGGGTCGTGATTCGGGTGAGCAGTCTTCGTGCCGCATCCGAGCTGGCGGCAAGCGTCGCGATTTCGGCGCCCTCGAAAGCCGGCGATTCCGACGTGTTCGGATCGAGAATGAGCAGGGCGCGCAGCACGTGTTGGAGCTCGCCGCCGTTGCGATCGACCACCTGTGCAGCAGCCATGGCGCGGAGTTCCTCGCCCCAGGCCAGATGATCGATCGACTCGATCTCCTGCATCGTTGTTTCTTCCACGATTCGGCGAACCTTGCGCCGGCTCCACCTTCCGATCGCTTCATCGAGCGGGGCTCGGTATTGACTCTCGGCGCCATTGCCGCCGGGATCGAGGAAGAGGCCGCCGAGGGCTGAGAAAAGGGCCGCTCGGTCGTCGGTTTCGAGGCGCGCGAGTCCCGGCGCGGTAAGTTCATCTTCGAGGGCGCTGATCTGTCGCAGTGCCTCATCGAGATCGTTGTCCTCTGAGGTGATCCGTGCCGGCGCAGTCGGGCTAAGGACTGTGCTGAGTTCTTCCGCGATCTGATGCGCGATGCGTCGCAGTCGTTCGGAAGGAATTTCGGCCATCGGCGGACCCGGATGAATCGGGAAGCGAAGCGTCGACGTTCCGGATTCTTGCTCCTGCGGTGTCGCGACGCCTAGTGCCCGGAGCAGAACACGCCCACCATCGGCGATGTCTGCTTGTCTGCGTTCCTCGGCGATGCGCACGAGCGCGCGCAGAGACGGTGCGTTGGTCGGCGAAGCCTCGAGAATGTCGCGATGCAGGGCGACGGCTTCACGCCATCGCTCGGGCGCATGGGTGAGGAGGCTCGCGAGGGCGGTCCGGGCGACTCCAAGATCCGGCTGCCGGCTGAGCGCGGCTTCGTAGGCGACGATCGAGGCATCGAAATCTTCGAGCGGACCCGAAAGGAGTCGGCCGCGTTCGAGATACACGTGTGCGAGAGTCGGGCTGTCGGGATCCGGATGAACTTCGAGGAAGCGAGACAGCACCGCGTCGGCATCGACCCAGTCCCCTTCGCGACGCGCCAGGCGCGATTCGCAGAGCACCGCTTCGCTGGCTCGGGGATCCCATCGGGCGGCTTCGCCGTAGCGAGCACGGGCCTGTTCGAGGTCGCCCGCAATCTCGGCGAGACGCGCCGCGCGCAGCGAGATGCTCGCGGAGAGTTCATCGGGTTCGATGGCCTCGAGCGCCCGATCGCAAAGGGCGCGTAATTCGTCTTCGGGCAATCGGTCCGAGGCGAGTTCACAGAGCAAGACCCAGGCGGGCGTCAGATCGGGCGTGGCGTCTGTTGCGGATTCGAGCAGGCGAAGGGCGGCATCCTTCCGTTCGAGGGCGAGCGCATGTTCCGCTGCCCTAAAGGCCGCGCGCGCCCGGGTTTCCGCATCCGCCGACGCTTCACTCCAACGCTCAAGCGAGGTCAGCGCTTCGGCAGTCCGACCCGCTCGCTCATGGACGCGGACGAGCCCCTCGTGTGCCTCTTCGAGAGCATGGTCGACCTCGAGGGCTTCTTCGTAGCGCGCCCAGGCCGCGTCGAGATGTTCTTCCGACTCGAGTCCGCGCGCCACGATCGAAAGATGTTCAGCGCGATCGGGATCCTCTCCGGGGAGGTCGAGCCGTCGTTCGAGGGGCGTTCGCGCGGCGTGGTAGTCGCCATCTTCGAAGTGAGCACGAGCGACGCCTTCGAGCGACTCGATGTGGTCGGCGTCGACTTCGAGGGCTTGCTCGTAGAGCGCGCGGCTCCGATCGCGATGTCCCAGCTTTCGTGCGGCGCCACCCCCGAGCACAGCGATTTCGAGGCGAAGCTCGGAGGAAAGGGTGCCGGACTGGGCAAGCTCGAGCGCGCGTTCGGCTTCGAGTTCCGTTTCCTCGGTTAGGTCGAGTGACGCAGCGACTCGCGTGCGCGCCACGTGGGCGTCGAGGTTTCCGGGGTCGAGGTCGCAGGCGCGAACGAGCAAACCATGGGCGCGCTGTGCGTCGAGGGATTCGGCGCAGGTTGCTGCACTCGCGAGGTACCGGGATGCGTCGAGAACGGCAGCGTGATCCGCGGCGCGCTCGTAGGCCGTCGCCGCGTCGTCCCAGGCTTCCGCGTCTTGATCGAGTTTTGCACGCAGGGCCCAGGCATCGCTTGATTCCGGAGCGACTGCGGTGGCGCGCTCACATCGAGCGAGCGCCGCGTCCGTCTTTTCGGCCTTGATGAGTTCATTGGCGAGTTCGAGATGGTCTCGAACCGAGGCGCCACTGTCTTCTCGATCGCACCAGCGGCCGAAGGTTTCGGCAAAGCCGTCGACATCGCCGCTCTTTTCGAAGAGGCGCGCATAACGCAGCTCATCGGGAGCGGAGAGTCGTTCGAACTCCGCCGCTTCCGCGTAGGCGGTAAGGGCGCCGTCGAGGTCATCGCAATGCTCAGCGCAAAGGGTCGCGAGTCGCAGCCAGATCTCGCGCGGCCGATCCCCCGCTTCATCGTCGTCGGATAGAATCGTGAGTTCACGTCGGTAGAGCGCGGCGGCGTCGTCGTAGTTCGAGCACGCCTCGTGGACGGTGGTTGTCGCCCGCAATGCGTCGAGGTCATTCGCATCGAGATCGAGCGCGCGCTGATAGGCGCTCGCGGCGCGCTCTCCGGAACCGAGTCGCTGCCAGCAAAGGTCGCCGAGGCGACGGGCGAGGGCGGTGCGCTGGTTGCGATCGAGGGTGTCTTCGAGTGCGTATTCCTGTTCGAGGGCACGGGCCATCGCTTCCCAGTCCCGGAGTCGCTCGCTCGTGCGGCGGACGCCGCGAAGGGCCGCGAGTTGTAGCCGGGAATCGTCGCCGGCGCGATGATAGGCGTCCCGTGCGCCAGTCAGGTCGAGGAGGCTCTCTTCGCGAAGCTGGGCGAGTTCAAGCCATTCCGCCGGGCTCGCGTCGCCGCGCTCCGCATGGTCCGTCAGTGCCGAGGCCAGCTCGGTTCGCTTGCCCAGACGCCGAAGCAGTCCACGCATCTTTTCGCCGAGGGGGCCGGCGGCCTGGTCGCCCTCGGCACACAGCACTCGGAGATGCGAAAGGGCTCGTTCGCCGTCGCCCATCACTTCGTCCCAGGTTCGGGCGAGTTCTTCGCGCAGATAGCGCTGGAATTCTTCGGGGGTGTTCGCGGCGATTTCAGGATCCGCCGCAATCAGGGTGAGTTCGCGTTCGGCGACCTCGATCCATTGGGCGATCTGTCCGCTGGCACGGAGTGCTGCTTCGAGGGCACCGAGTGCCGCCATCTCTTCGCCGGGGTCTTCGCAGACTGATGCGTTGGCCTGCAGGTGGGGCACCGCACGCTCAGGCTTTGAGAGTTCGACGCAGTAGAGGGACGCGAGGGTTTTCCGCAGGGCGACCGCAGCATCGCTCTCCAGTCCTTCGACGCGGATTTCGAGGATCTCGGCGCGATCGGCGCCACGCCCCATCAGGTCATAGAGCCGGTCGAGCTCTTCGAGGATCTCGCCGGCCTCTTCGCTGAGTGCGAGCGCATCGCGGTAGGCCTGGATCGCGCGCGCGGGAGCGTGAAGTTCCCGTTCGAGGAGGCGAGCGCGCTGAAGGTGCAGGTCCATGCGCTCGTCGTCGTCGGTTCGAAGTGAGAGTTCCTGGTCGAGGGCGCGGAGGGCGGCTTCGAACCGACCGGCGCGACGATGGACCTCGGCGATCCGGGCGAAGAGTTCCGGATCCTCGGGTCGAATTTCGCGCAGCCGTGCCAGCCAGGGCAGCGACGCATCGGGATTGACCCGTGACCAGGCGATCTCGGCCGCCTCTTCGAATAACGTTTCGCGTCGCTCTGTTCCCGACTCCATCGCTTCCACGAAGAGACAGTCGAGTACAGCCGGCCATCGTTCGAGCCGTTCGAGTTGGGCACGAAGGGCCGTGCGCGCTGACTCGCGTTGTCGATCGAAAGAAAGCGATTCGCGAAAAGCGAGCACCGCTTGATCCGGATTGCCGAGGACGTCCGCCTGCAGGCGCCCGCGGCGTTCGAGTAGTTCGGCGCGCTCTTCGTCGGGCAGCGACGTGCCGAGCATGCGATCGAGCAGCGATACGATCCGGGCAGGATCGTCCATCCGCTCGGCGAGTTCGATCGCGTGATCGAAGGCGTCGCGATGCTGCGAATGCGAGTCGAGAATCCATTCGAGGTGGCTCAGGGCGGTCGCCGGTTCGTTCCGACTTTGCGCGTGAAGTCGGGCCAGCTGGAAACGCAGGTCGATCGCTTCATCGGCCTGTGCGTAGGGCAGCCGCTTTTCGAGCAGCTCCGCGAGGGGCTCTGTTTCGTCGACGCGCTTGTAGATCTCGATGAGCGCGTCTTCGATCTCGCGATCATCCGGGGACTGCACGAGGGCAGCGCGATAGGCGACCGCCGCTTCGTCGAGATGGTCGAGGGCGTGTTCCGATTTTCCGAGGCGGACGCGCCAGGCGAGTAGGTGCTCTTCTTCGTCGCCGGCCTGGATCACGGCCATCGAAAGACTTGCCAGTTCGGCATGGTCTTCGACGCGCTCATAGAGTTCAGCAAGGGGCGTCGTCAGTCCGTTATTCACGCCGAGCTGCGCATACGCTTCTTCAAAGAGCGGTCGCGCGAGGGCATCGTCATCGAGGGCATCGGCGTAAATCTTTGCCAGCCGAATGCGAAGATCATTCGCGTCGGCGGTCGTCGTGTCTTCGAGATTTTCGAGGCGGGAGGAAAGGATCCGGGCCGTGTCCTCCGATCGCCCCTCACTCGCATAATGGATCGCGAGGACTTCCGCGGCTTCCGGGTGGGTCGGGTCGAAGCTGAGCACACGTTCGTAGTGCGTGTAGGCCTCGTTGGCGTCGTGTCCGTCGGGACATCGGTCCGCGTCGAGACAGAGTCGCGCCGCGTTCACGCGAAGATTGAATTCCCGCTCCGCATCCGGCTCGCTCTCGAGTTCGGCTTCGACGACGCGAAGCCAATCCGCGGGGCGGTCGAGTTCGTTCGCGTAGATGTCGGCGAGCTGCTGCCAGATATGAACGCGGTCGCTCTTGAGCGGCGCAATGAGTTCGAGCTGTTCGGCGCAAGCTGAAATGTCGTGGAGTCGGTCGCGGGAGATCGTGGCAATCTGCTCGCGCAGCGTTGCCTCTTCGTCCACCGACAGGTCCGCAGCGCGTTCTTCGAGGCGATCGCGGAGTCGGGCCCACTGTCCCGTGGATTCAAGCAGCGATTCAAGGCGACGGTCCGCGGTATCCGCCGCGGGCGTATCACCTTGTTCGCGTAGGATCTCTTCGTAGAGATCACAGGCAGCGTGAGCTTCGCCGAGGGTCTCCTCGAGGATCGTCGCGCGTTCGAGATGGAAGGCGGCCTTGCGTTCTGCGTTCGATTCCCACCCGGCACGGCGCTCGAGCAGCGAGCACAGACCGGCGGCGTCGTCACCACCGCGCAGGGAGCGTTCGAGCAGGTCGAGTATTTCTTCGCTGTCCGGATGTCGTTCATGCAGGCCCGCGAAAATCTCGGCCGCCTCGTCGCAATGACCGAGGGAGTCGAGCAGAAGAGTGGCCCTGCGCATATCGAGTTCGAAGGCTTCGGAGGATTCGTCACCGAGGCGCTGTCGGCGGGTGTCGAAGAGCTGGCAAAGCTCGGCATAACGTCCAGCCATCTCAAGCAGGGCTTCGAGTTTACCGGGTGCTTCCGCGGGACAGTCGGGCAGGTCGACGAGGCGCCATCGTACGACGATCGCGGTGTCGAGATCGCCGATCGGATCCTGAAGCAGGCTGGCGAGCTCTTCGAGGGGCTCGGCCTGTTCACTCGGCGGGAGCCTGTCGGCGACAGCGCGGAGCGCGCGCGCGAGTTGCTCGGGATGGCCGAGTTCGCGATAGACCTCGCAGAGCGAATCGAGAATTTCGTTGGAGTCGGGAAGCGCTTCGAATGCGAGTTCGAGGGCGCTCGCGGCTTCGACGTCCTGGCCGAGCGAGCGATGCAAGACGGCCTGGCGTTTGAGGCTATGACCGCGATCGCTGCCGGTCTGGATTCGGGCGAGGGCACGACGCGATTCAACTTCCGCTTCTGGTCTTTCGAGGGTGGCTTCGAGTTCCGCCCGCTTAGAGAAGGCGGAGGCGGATTCGGCTGCGACGGCGGTCCAGCGGCTCGCCCATTCGAGGGCTTCTTCGAGCTCTTCACGTTCTTCGAGAATCGGGAGGACGGTCTTGGCGAGCTCGGCCATCAACGCCGCATCACGACAATCGGTCGCCTCGCGCTCACAGATATCGAGCAGGAGATCGGGATCACCGGAGTGATCCGCGATGCGTCGCATCCCGGCGAGGGCCTTCGACGATTTCGCGTCCGTCGTAAGGGCTGTTTCGAAATGGACGAGCGCCTGCGTATGATCGTCGAACCCGTCGAGGAAGATTTCGCCGAGGCGTGCGGTCACCGAGGAGGGGGTGTCGTCGCCGCCAGCTCGCACCGCGGCTTCGAGCACATCCCGGAGTGCGTCCCAGTCTTCGTCCTTGGCATAGAGCCGGTCGAGCGCATCGAGGGGCGCCGTATTGCCCGGATCGAGATCGAAAGCGCGGCGCCAGGTCATTCGGGCCGCATCGGAATCGGAGAGGTCTTCTTCCTGGAGCGTTGCGAGCTCTTCGAGTCGCTGGATGCGCATTTCTGCATCGACGCCCGCATCAAGCGCGGTCAGCGTCTCAAGGACCTCGGCGAGTTCTTCCTTGGCATCCTCTTCACGCAGCAATCGAGCGTGCAGCTCGAGCATCGACGCATCATTGCTGATGCCCCGGTCGGAGGCCTGGCGGATCGTTTCGAGGGCGCGCTCGCGATGACCGAAATCCGCATGGAGTTCCGCCGCTTCGATGAGAGCACCACGGGGTGCGTGACGTCCGGCGACGGCGATCAATTGATCGAGATTTGTGAGCAGCGCGTCCCGGTCGCCATCCGCGCGCTCCACGTCGCTCGCGGCGAGCAGTACGGCGGCGTCGTCCCCGCCCAGTTCGAGGGCGCGATCGACCCAAGCGCGTGCGCTGGCCGGGGAATCGAGATGGTTGAGCTGAATCTGGCTGGCTTCTACGGCGATCGCCGCACGCGATCGCGCGCCCGAGGCCAGATCGAAGCGGCTCTCGAGAAGATCCGAGACCGCGGGCCAGTCTTCGGCTGCGGTGGCGAGCAGGAGCGACCACTCGACCGCGGGCGCCTGGAAGGGATCGTCATCGAGGGCTGACGCAAAGCATTTGCGCGCCCGCTCGGGATCTTCGAGGGGCCCCGCGTAGAGCGCCCCCAGGCGAATCCAGACGGGGGCCCGTTCCGGGCCGCGCAGTCGATCGGTGAGTCGTTCGAGAATCAGCGACGCGTCCTGGAGCTGTCCCGCGTTCTGATGGATCTCCGCGAGGCCTTCGAGGGCAGCTGGAAATTCGGGGTCGGCCTTGAGAGCGCGCTCGTAGGCGGCCTGGGCTTCGCCGGGATCGTCGAGGTGTTGCTGCCAGGTTCGACCCAGCTCCGACTCGAACGCGGCGCGTTCGTAGGGCGGCATCGTCGTTGCGCTCTCGAGCTCGGCGATCTGCAGCACCATGTCCCACTGGGCGCGGCGCTCGTGGATTCCGCGCAGCTGTCGCAGGGCGGGGCGGTTCGTGGGGTCGAGTCGGGCGAGGATCCAGTAGGTTTCCGTCGCCCCGTCGAGATCGAGGATCCGCTCTTCGAGGATCTGCCCGAGTCGGAAGAGCAGCGGCGCGCGCTGTCCGTCGTCTTCGGCGATGGAGGGCGCTTCGAGGCGAGCTCGATAGACGGACGCCAGGGATTCCCAATCGCCTTCGAGGAAGAAATGTTCCTCAAGGGCTTCAAAGGCCCGGCGGTCGTCGGGATTGCTTGCGAAGATCGTTTGCTGCGCGTCGAGACCGGTGGCCACGTTGCCTCTCGTCGATTGAAGTCGGGGGTTCTCCGGATCTCCTATCGACAAGAGCGGCGCCGTGCTTGATGGCGGAATTCGCTTTCTGTTCCGATGGGATCCCCCATCGAGCCGCGCCTCGGAGAGGCGTTCCTTGCGGGTGGGGGCTGGGCATGACTGAGGACGAGATGAGCGAAAAGCGGGGCGAAAATGCCGCGCTGAGCGAAGCCCTTCACCGGCTGGCTGCGCGCGCCATGGACCACCCCTGGTCGGCGGCACAGATCGCTTCTGCGCTGTCGTCCGAGTTCGCCTGTTTGATGCTGCATTCCGACGTCGACTCATCGGATGCCGTGGATGCAGACCTCGATCTGATGGGGTTCGTGCTGGGCCGCCGAGTCGCCGTCGACCTGGTCGAGATCGATCTGGTTGCGGTCGACCCGGATCATCGTCGACAGGGGATCGGGCGCTCGCTGCTCGAAGAATTGGTCGCCTCGGAAGCAGCGGTGGGGGTTCGCGAATTCAATCTCGAACTCGCCGCTCAGAACGAGCCGGCGCTCGCGCTTTATTCCGCGGCGGGCTTCGTGGTCGTCGGCCGGCGATCACGCTATTACCCCGACGGCGACGATGCCCTGCTGCTGACTCGGACGCTCGAAGAAGCGCCGATGGATCGGACGGCGGCGAGCGCGGGCCAACGGAGGAATGAGTGAGCACGCTTGGGGCGCCGATTGAATCCGTCCGCTCGGACGCTGCGCCGGTTCGGGCGCTCGCCCGCGTTCTCTCGAATGAGGTCGACCGCAATGGCCGCAAGCTTCGCGTTGCCGTCCCCGGCTGGCCCGGCGCGATTCCCGGGCAATTCGTGATGGTCGGCGCCGGAGCGGAAGCGTCGGTGCCGCGTCGGGATCCGCTGCTGCCACGACCGATGGCGGTCTATCGAGATCTTGGGCCCGTCGAGGGATCGCACGATGAACGCGTGGTGGAGCTGCTTTACCGCGTCGTGGGACGCGGGACGACGCTGATTTCCGAAGCCGTTCCGGGTGAAATGATTTCGCTCGTCGGCCCCCTCGGCGAGGGATTCCCCGTGACGGCGGAAGGGGGCCCGGCGCTGCTCGCCGGCGGCGGAACCGGGATCGCATCACTCTTTGAACTCGCGCGAGCGCTCGCGGCGGTCGGCCGGAAGGTGGTTGTTCTGCTCGGTGCTCGGAGCGAAGCGGACCTGATCGGTCGCGATGATTTTGCGGGACTCGAAGGCGAGGGCGTCGAACTCGTGTGCACGACCGAGGATGGCAGTGCCGGCATCCAGGGGCGGGTGACGGAGCCCCTCGCGGAACGGCTCTCTGCAGCAAACGGAAACGCGACGGTCTTTGCCGTGGGGCCGACGCCGATGATGCGGGCGTGTGGTGATCTGGCGGAAGAACACGGAGCGGCTTGCCTGGTCTCTCTCGAAAATCCGATGGCCTGTGGCTTTGGGGTTTGCCTTGGCTGTGCGGCCCCGCATCGCGAAGGGGGCTTCTCGCTGGTCTGTCGATCGGGTCCGGTTTTCGATGCGCGAGAGATCGCCTGGGAGGGCCTGCCGTGAGTGAGTCGTCCACGACCGGAGTCGACGAGCGGGTCGAACTCGCCGGGATTCCGCTGCGCAATGCCGTCCTGACGGCTTCGGGCACGTTCGGTTACGGGACCGAATTTGCGCCGTTCCTCGACCTTGAAACGATCGGGGGCTTTGTCGCCAAGAGTCTCACCCTCGAGCCGCGATTCGGAAATCCGCCGCCGCGCATCGGCGAAACGCCCTCCGGCATGCTGAACGCGATCAGCATCGAAAACGTCGGCGTGCGCGCCTTCCTCGACGAGAAGCTGCCGGCCTTGCCCGAAGGCGTCGTCGTGATCGCGAGCGCCTTTGGAACCGCGCCCGAGCAATACGCCGAACTCGCGAGCCAGGTCTCGCCCCATCCACGCATCTCGGGAATCGAGATCAACGCGTCGTGCCCTCACGTGAAGGCGGGGGGCATCGAATTCGGTCAGGACCCGAAGCTGCTGGCCGAGCTCGTTTCAACGGTGCGCGCCGCGACGACGGGCCCCTTGCTCGTGAAGCTCTCTCCGAACGTCACGCGCATCGCCGACATGGCGAAGGTTTGCGAGGCAGAGGGCGCGGATGGGATCTCCTTGATCAATGCCGTGCAGGCGATGGAAATCGACGTTGAAACCCGTCGGCCGATCCTCTCGAACATTCTGGGCGGTCTTTCCGGGCCGGCGATCCGGCCCATCGCGCTCCGCATGGTCTGGCAGGCCGCGCAGGCGGTGAAGATTCCGATCTGCGGGGTCGGCGGCATCATCGAACCCGAAGACGCTGTGAAATTTCTGCTCTGCGGGGCCAGCGCCGTACAGGTCGGGACGGCGAACTATCTCGATCCGACCGCCGCTGGGCGCATCGCACGGGGCATCGCCGAGTACGCTGAGCGGCACGGATTCGAGCGGGTCGCGGACCTGACGGGCGCCCTCGAGACCGGCTGATCCCCGCCCACAGGATCGCGTTCCCTGGGGGGAATCCCTCGCGAGAATGCAGCTTCCTTGCCATTCCCCCCGCATTCCCTTAATTTGCGCGGGCTTTCGGCGCGTGAGTGCCGGCGGCAAAAAGCTTTTCGGGTCGACACGGTTGTCGGTTCGCGGACCTTTTTCTTCGATTCGATCGCTGTTCTGATCGTGGAGGAGGGGGCTGTGG
>Ga0316208_1001756_pt1 | contig 19487 bp, 22 predicted proteins | sample 3monopyrite_MG_FD_204944 | JGI IMG/M metagenome (GOLD analysis project Ga0316208, IMG submission 204944) | Microbial mat bacterial communities from mineral coupon in-situ incubated in ocean water Damariscotta River, Maine, United States -... | ecosystem: Environmental > Aquatic > Marine >...
ATTTCTAAATACTCGTTGATAGTTACTTTTACTGGTATTGAGGGGAAGTTTGACAACTCACAAATAGCCATTTGCAACAACACATAATCAACTTTAGCGATACGCTCTGCATCCCAGTTTTTTGTTTTCTGATCAATCTCAGTTTTAATAACTGTTTGATTTAAAAGTGTTTTCTTAAATAAATCTATAGCAAACTGCTTATCATCAATATCCTTATATAATTTTGGCGTAAAATAATCTTCAGATGCATTTGCCTTTACTTTTCTAAGCAACTTTAAAATTGTAGTGTTAACCGTTGGAAGATCATCTAACCAAGTTATGTTTTTATCTTCCATATAATCATAAAGCTTATCGTTTGGAGCAATAATCTCTTTAAAAACATCAACAATAAAGTCTTTATCTTCTTTAAAACCAGACACCCTAGTATTCATATAATCTTTATACAAATCACTAGCTATAATAGCTTTAAAAATAATATCAACATATTCATTATCCAAATCCCAATTAGTAATCTTATGGGCTTCAAGTTTTGTTTTTAATTGATTGTTATCCTTTAATAACTTTAATAACTGATTATTTACAAACTTTCTGTTGGGATCTTTATCATCTTTAGTAGCAAGATGCTTTTTTTGTTTCTTTTGTAAATTGCTTTCTGCTCTTTTTTGAACTTCAATTAATAAAGACATTAACAACAAATACAAATTGTACATATTATCAATACTGAAGAGTAAAAATTTTTGATCTTTACTAAAATCATCACTTTCACTACCACTAAAGGCATACATGGTTTGCATGACTTTTACACGTATATGTCTTCTATTTAGCATCATTACAAAGAACTTTAATTAAAAAATAAACTATTGTTCATTATTTTTAGTGCCGCAAAAATAACACTATATTTTAGTACATAACAATAAAAATTAAAGTTATTTGGGCGTTACCCAGAAAGGGTCGGGCTATCCGTTCCAAGTCCTCGCGCCTCCTACGTCGGGCTGTGGGCTTTCCTCTACTATCCCTAACGCGAGCATATCCGCAATTTATAATTAAGTCGGCTGACAGTTAGCTTACTTAAAAACTAAGCTCAATATAATCAACTAAACAAATAATTTATTTCCCACTTATTAAATAGGAATTAAAAAGCTTTATAAAAAGTCCACCCCTTAATCCCCTCCAAGGGGGAGAAACTCATAAGCTTCAGTTTCCCTCCTAATAAGGAGGGATTAAGGGAGGTGTTTTTTTAAAAGATATTTAACACTTTGCAAACCTCATAAATCATCACATTCCCTATTAATAAGTTATATTTGCTATCCTACTTACTTAAAAATTAAATGAAAGAATTAAGGCATTTAAATAAATACTTTTTTAAATACAGAACACATCTTATAATTGGTTCTATTATTACTATAGTGGCTCGTTTATTTTTGCTTTACACACCGCGTTATGTAAAAAAAATATTTGTCGCTATTGAACAGTATTATGATAAATCTATCACCGAAGATGTTTTTAGAGCAGATTTATTAGAAGCTATCCTATATATTATTGGCGCTGCTCTTATTGCTGCTGTACTTACGTTTTTTATGAGGCAAACTATCATAAATGTATCACGGTATATTGAGTATGATTTGAAAAATGAAATTTATGCGCAGTATCAAAAATTATCGCTAAATTTTTACAAGAAAAACAGAACGGGCGATTTAATGAACCGAATTACCGAGGATGTTTCAAGGGTTCGTATGTATGGTGGTCCTGCGCTAATGTACAGTATTAATACTTTTGCATTAATTGTGATTGTTATTATTTATATGATTAATGCTTCACCAAAATTAACTTTATATACCATAGTACCACTTCCTATCTTGTCTGTCATTATTTATAAATTAAGTAAAGAAATACATAAACGAAGTACTATTGTGCAAGAATATCTATCCAAGCTTTCAACATTTACTCAAGAGTCCTTTAGTGGAATTTCTGTAATAAAAGCATATGGTATTGAGCCTCAAACTTCAGTAAATTTTAAATCGCTTGCAGCTGAAAGCAAAGAAAAACAAATAAACTTAGCCAAAGTACAAGCTTGGTTTTTCCCGATGATGATATTACTTATTGGAACAAGTAATTTACTAGTTATTTATTTTGGTGGCATGCAATACATTAATGGAGAAATTGAAAGTATTGGTACTATTGCTGAGTTTATTATTTATGTAAATATGCTCACATGGCCAGTAGCAACTATAGGTTGGGTAACTTCTATTGTGCAACAAGCTGAAGCTTCGCAAAAGCGAATCAATGAATTTTTAAAAATTGAACCTGAGATTAAAAATAACGTAAATACTCATACAGAAATCACAGGAGATATTGTTTTTAAAGACGTTACCTTCACCTATGATGATACAAACATTCAAGCGCTTAAAAATATAAGTTTCCAAATTAAAGAAGGTGAAACTTTAGCTATATTAGGAAAAACAGGGGCTGGAAAATCTACTATTTTAGATTTAATTGGAAGGCTTTACGATATTGACAAAGGCTCTATTACGATTAATAACACAGAAATTAACAACTTAAACTTAAACGACTTACGTGATAGTATTGGGTACGTTCCGCAAGACGCTTTTTTGTTTTCTGACACTATAAAAACCAATATTAAATTTGGGAAACAAGATGCTACCGATGATGATGTCATTGATGCAGCTAAAAATGCTCAAGTACACAAAAACATAATCAAGTTTAACAAAGGTTATGAAACGGTTTTAGGAGAACGTGGCATTACATTATCGGGCGGACAAAAACAACGTGTGTCCATAGCACGGGCAATTATTAAATCGCCGAAAATTTTATTGCTTGATGATTGCTTATCAGCGGTTGATACTGAAACCGAAGAGAAAATTTTGAAGAATCTTAACAAAATTTCAAACGGAAAAACATCAATTATTGTTAGCCATAGAGTGTCTTCAGCTAAAAATGCTGATAAAATTATTGTTTTAGATGATGGAGAAATTGTACAACAAGGTACTCATGATACGTTGATTGATGTAGATGGCTATTATAAACACTTATACTTAAAACAACTTAGTGAAACAACATCTAAGTAATTTATAAATCTTTAATAGATAAGTACCTAGAGATTTTTCATTTAATTAAATGCAAAGAAATTCAATATTTTAAAAAGAAAATTCATAATTTATTGGTTAGTATCGTTTTTTTTTTAGATTTTTGATACTATAATAAGACAACTAAATTTCAATTCAATTATGTATAATGATAAGATGGAGAAAGAGGAAATTTTTTCAAAAGTATTAAGAGCAGGTAGAAGAACCTATTTTTTTGATGTAAGAGCGACAAAAGCTGAAGATTATTACTTGACGATTACTGAGAGTAAAAAATTCACTAATGATGACGGATCGTTTCATTATAAAAAACACAAAATATACATCTACAAAGAAGACTTCGCTGAATTTAAAGAGATTTTGGCTGAAATGACGGATTACATCATAACTGAAAAAGGAGATGAAGTAATAAGTGAGCGTCATCAAAAAGATTTCAAAAAAGAATATGAAGATGATGGATCTAAAGTTACTGAAGCGGACTTAAAAACCCCAACTCCTGAAAGCTTTACTGATATAAGTTTTGATGATATCTAATTAATTTTCAAAACAATATAAAAATAAACCACAGCTAAGCGTTGTGGTTTTTTTTATAGTTTAACTGCAAGTAACACCACGCATAAACTAGCTATAAGATAGCCTACAGCCACTACCCAGCCAAGCGTAATAACTAATACGATAAACAAACTCATCAACCATAATGGGCCAAGTGTAATAGCTATAGCAAACCTAAAGGTAGATCGAAATTCTATTTCTTTAATTTTTGGTTTTGCTACAAATTTCCAAACTAAAATAGGAACAATAAAAGCGCAAACTAACAATGCTTTAAAAATAAGCTTAATAAAAGAATTACTTTTTACTTCGTGGAATTTACAGTCTAGGAATTTTGAATTTATACATGTATTTACCGCTTTAGGATTCAAAAAATCGACATCTAACCTTTCTAGTTCATCTAAAGTTTCTTGATAATTTTCTTTTGGAATATTTGTAGTCAATAGAGATATTTCAGATTGAATTACAGCTTTAAGACTAACTGCATCCTCATTTTTATTTCCAGAAATATAGTCCTTTGCTACTAAAGGAGTTCCAAAATAAATTGATGCGCCGTCTAGGAAATTTTCAGCATTTGTATAATTCACGCCAACTGGAAGTAGCTGTAAATCCATTTCTGGGTAGTTTTCTAAAGCATCTAGTATTATTCTTGTAAACCCTTTACTTAAAGGCCTTACCATGCGCATAAGATTATGATTACCCTCTGGAAATATAACGATGCATTCATTATCATTTAAAAGTTTTGAGCAGTTCTCAAAAATAGCATTGTTATTCGCTAAATTCCCCCAACCATCTCGTATTCTGTAAACAGGAAGCATCTGTAAGCTTTTCAATATTCTAGCAACAACCGGTTTATTAAAAACAGACGCTCTGGTTAAAAAATAAGATAATCTACCACACTTAGTAGCAATCAATAGCGCATCTAAAAGTGCGTTTTGATGATTACTTAATAATAAAACAGGTTTATTTTTTGGAACATTTTTGGCATCATAAATTTTTATTCTTCTAAAATAGAAAAACATCCCAACGCTTATATACGTTCTTACAAAATACAGCCAAATTAGTTTCAAATTTTTATCGTTTTTTTTCTTGACCAAAAATAAGCTCATAGCAACCCAGATATGCTATGCCAAATCCCCAAAAAGGTAGCTAAAATTGCCATTCCTCCCAACCCGTTAAAAAAGGAGAAAATCAACAATAACCGCAAACCTGAATTTTGGATTCCTGTTTCAATTGCTAAAGTTTTTTGGTTTTTAAATGACAGCCTAAGCATCTTAGCTACAAAAAAACCTAATAATAAAGCTATAATATTATGAGTAATCCCTATTAATAAAACATGATGAATGTAAACGTTAAAAACATCAAAAGAAATTCCAAGTGCAACTCCAAACATAACAACAGCAAGTGCTATATTTAAAACCCATAATCCATTACTGTTAAAATCTATTTGAACCTTATCTAATTCTTGCATAAATCAATTTACAGGTGTCCCATTTTTAACTTTAGTTTCGGGGTTTAAAAGTATAACATCGCTTCCCTTTACAGCGCCTAAAACCAAACATTCACTCATAAATTTTGCGATTTGCTTTTTAGGAAAATTAACTACTGCAACGATCTGTCTTTGTAATAAATCTTCTTTTTTATAAAGTGTTGTGATTTGAGCAGACGATTTTTTAATACCTAATTCTCCAAAATCAATTGTTAGTTGGTAAGCAGGCTGTCGCGCTTCAGGAAAATCATGAACCTCAATGATAGTTCCTACACGTAAATCAACTTTAGTAAAATCTTCAAAAGTAATTGTCTTATCCATTTTTTAAAAATACAAATTTTAACGAACTTTGAATAAAACTTTTCATTATGGCTATGACACCCTCAAACATGCTTTTATTAGGCACAAAAGCACCAGATTTCTCACTTCCTGACACAATTTCAAGTACTGTTTTAAGTCTTAATAAACTTAAAGGGGAATTAGGCACAGTTATCATGTTTATTTGTAACCACTGCCCTTTTGTAATTCATGTTAATTCTGAGTTAGTTGATATTGCAAACGCTTACGCGGAAAAAGGGATTGGTTTTATTGCTATTTCTAGTAATGATGCTACTAATTACCCGCAAGACTCACCTGAAAACATGAAAATTCACGCGCATGCTGAAAGTTACCCTTTTCCTTACTTATATGATGAAACCCAAGAAGTAGCTAAAGCTTATGATGCAGCCTGTACTCCAGATTTTTATGTTTTTGATGAAAAATTAGAACTTGTTTACAGAGGGCAATTGGATGATTCCAGACCAGGTAATAGCAAACGGCTTACAGGTAAAGATTTAAGACAGGCATTAGATTATTTGATTATAGGCAAAAAAAATACCGAAACCCAAAAGCCCAGTATTGGTTGTAATATTAAATGGAAAATCCCATCCTAAATCCTTCCCTAAGGGAAAGACTTGTAGTTTATTAAAATTTTAACTGCCAAATACCAATATTTTGCCATTCACCAAATTTGAACCCTACTTCTTTTAAGTTAGCAACTTGCTCGAATCCAAATTTCTCATGCAATTTAATACTCGCCTCATTTGGGATTGTTAAAACGCCAAGTACCGTATGCAAATTGGTTTCTTTGAGCAATCTTATTAATTCAGCATATAATTTTGACCCTATTTGTTTTCCATGTGAGGTATGCTTCACATATACAGTTGACTCTGCAACGTAATTATAAGCTGCCCTTGGTCTAAATCTACTTCCATAGGCGTAGCCCAATATTTCATTGTCTTCCTCATAGACAATAAAAGGGTAATCTGCAGTAATAAGATTTAATTTATCTGAAAATGTTTTAAGTGACAAGGGTTCAATATCAAAATTGACCGTCGTGTTTATAACATAATAATTATACATCTCAAGTAATTCTTGAGTATCATTTATATGTACTGGTCTTATCATTTAAAGCCAACCTTTACGTTTCATCAAACTTTCAATATGTGCGTAGTGATGATTACTATGCCACGCATAATTACCAACATTATAACTTAGAAAAATGGTGCTATTGGTTTCTGGGTGAATAAAACATTTGTTTAAATTATCTTCTGACAACGTTTTTAATAGATACACCAACTTAAAATGAATAGCTCTTAAATGGTTTAAAGACATGTCTATTGGGGCTGATTTAGAGTCCATAAGTTCTGCCCAACGATCTTCGTAATAGGCTTTAATAATAGGTTTTTCTTCAGTCAACGCCCATTTAAAGCGCGTATAACTATGATGATGACTATCTGATACATGATGAACAACTTGCCTAATAGTCCAGCCTTCAGGTCTGTATTGTGTGTCTAATTGTTGGTTAGACAAACCCTTAACTAGATTTTCTAAGCGGTTAGGAAAATGCTCCAAAATAGAAATCCAACTTTCAATATGCTGTTTTGAAATATTATTCGGACAATCAAATTGACCGATAGGGTATTTAAGTTTTTCTAGTTCTTGCGCTGTCATAAGTAAATATAAAAAAAGCACCTTAATTAAGGTGCTAAATTCATGTAAATCCGTAAGAACTAGTAAAATTATTTCTTAAGTTTACTATCATATTTATTTACAAATTCTTTAGCTTGATTGTTTTCATTATCATAATTAAAAGCCATTTTATAATTATTATATGCCTGTAAACTATCACCAGATAACAAATATGCTTCAGCTAAACTATCATAAACGTTAGAGCTTTTAGGATATAATGCCACATTGATTTTAAATACGCCGACAGCATCAGCATATTTTTTTTCTCGAATTAAATTATAACCTAAATTATTAAAATAACTTTCTTCTAAAATAGTACTTGTAGAATCTTGTTTTTGTATGTTTAAATACCCCAATAGGGCTTTATCATAATCTTTAAGTTTTATATAAGTACTAGGGATTTTAAAAGAATCTTCAACTTTAATATAATCGTAAGAAATGATGTCTTTATTTTCTTTTGAGAGTTTAGACAAAAAAAACGCCTTTGTTTCTGGATGCTGCACAAAATGCATTTTTTCATCTATTTCTACCATATAAAATATCTTATTATCTATAATCACTGGCTTAATCTTTTCTGCGCCTTTCCATTTTAAAAATAATTTTTCATTATCATAAAACACCTCAATAATTTCGTCTTGATTTAATAAATAGCGTCCAGAGGTTCTTTCCATATATTCGGGAGTATACTCAATGTTTTTTGAGCAACTAGCGAAAATAATAATACAAAATAAAGAAAATAACACGGTCTTTGTCTTCATTTGGATTGGGTTAATTAGTTAAATGACAAGCAAAAAGAAGGGGCTGTGTGAAAAGTTTTTCGAGTTGTCAGTTTGAGCATTAACGAGGTCAAAATGAATTTTGAACGAAGGTAGCTTACGAAGTAAGTCGAAAACGTTATAATATTGATTTCCAATGCATTTCGACTGCGCTCAATGTGACAATTTACTCCAAAATCGACTTTTCAGACAGCCTCTATTTCTAATATTTGTTACTTTATTCTCGTAAATAACTCTATTTTACATCCATTAACTCAACATCAAAAACAAGCGTAGCATCAGGTGGTATAACACCTCCAGCACCAGCACTACCATATCCTAAATGACTTGGTATCACTAGTCTCGCTTTATCTCCAACTTTTAATAATTGAATACCTTCATCCCATCCAGCAATAACTTGACCAACACCTAAAGGAAAATCAATAGGTTCGTTACGTTTATAAGAAGAATCAAAAACAGTTCCGTCTGATAATTGACCTTTATAATGTACAGAAACCGTTTGTCCTTTTTCTGCTTTTACACCATTACCTTTCTGGATGATTTGATAACGCAATCCGCTTTCAGTTTTATCAAAACCTGTAGCTAATTTATCTAATTCTGCGTTTGCTGCAGCTTTAACTTCTGCATCTCTTTTTTCTCTTGAACCTTCAAAAGTTCTGAATGCTTCAATGGCGTTGTAAGCTTCAGCATCAGCCCCAACACGCACGATTTCTATCGTTTCAATAGCATCACCTTGTGCAATGGCATCAACAACTTCTTGACCGTGTTCTACTTTACCAAAAACGGTATGTTTATTATCTAACCAATCGGTTGCTATGTGTGTTATATAAAACTGACTTCCGTTAGTTCCTGGTCCTGCATTTGCCATCGCTAAAACTCCTGGTCCATCGTGTTTTAAATCTGGATGAAACTCATCATCAAATTTGTATCCTGGATTTCCAGATCCTGAACCTTGTGGGCAACCACCTTGAACCATAAAATCTGGAATAACTCTATGGAATTTTAAACCATCATAATATGGTGTTCCTTGAGGTTTTACATTATTTTCAAGGTTTCCTTCTGCTAAAGCTACAAAGTTACCTACTGTTCCTGGTGTTTTTTTAAATTCTAAAGCAACGAGAATTTCTCCTTTACTTGTATTGAATTTTGCGTATAATCCGTCTTGCATTGTTCTAATTTTATTTGAAGATGCAAATATATGAAACATACATAACTAAAACTTAATACTAAAGCAAAATCATAAAATGTATGTCGCATGTGTCCTCATACAATAATAAACACAATCAAATGAAATGATTTACGATTATAGTTTTGTGCTTTATAATTATAATTCTAGTTTTACAAAAATCATTTCGATATGAAATTTAAGTTAAATAAGATTTTAGGAGCTTTTGGGAATACTCGTTCCTCGGAGCCAACTGATGATGATAATTATATTAAAGATATTATTAAATCTGTTGATGAAGAGGCATTTGCTGTTTCTGAACAGAATGTTCTATTTGCAAAAGTTTCAGAATTAGGAGGTTATTATTACGTCATAACTATAGTTGTAGGCACTTTTAAAATCAAAACAAATAAAGGTGCTAATCTTAGTATAGAAGGCGAGAATTTTAATTTAATATTGAATTCTGATATGGATGAATTTGAATCAGACCATTCCAACGTATCAAATCGATTTATTACAAGAATAGATTTTCAAATTGAAAAGGAAGACATTTCTAAATTTGACAAAAAGACTATTATATCTTTAAAGTTATCTGCCAAAAAACAGGAGGTTATCTTTAACACACTATAAGTTAATTAGTTGTTTCACTATAATTTTTTTTATTATGTCTATTGTTTTAACCTGCCACAAATTGGGAATAACAATTTAGCACATCGCTTAACTTTATCAGAAAAATTAGCTAACTTCGTTTAACAACCGATAAAGTTCATTGAAACGGAATTTTATCTTTGCATTTTACAACATTTGACTAAAAATTAAACTTTAGAACTAAAATTAAACTGAATGAAAAAAATCTTATTGACCTTAACTCTTTGCGGACTGACTTTTATCGCTAAATCTCAAAATGCAAGTGTAGAAAAATCTATGTACGGAATACAAACGGGCTTTTTAGGAATTTGGGTGCATAATGAATCAAAATTATCAAATCAATTCGTTTTGAGAAGTGAGATTGGACTTGATACAGGTATTTACGGAAGTGATGTTAATGGAATTGATGGTTTTTTACTTACTCCGACAATAACATTAGAACCTCGTTGGTATTATAATCTAAATAAAAGAGAGGGTAAATCAAGGAGAATAGATGGTAATAGTGGAAATTTTATATCAATAAAGACAACATATCATCCTGATTGGTTTGTGATTTCTAATGAAAACAACATTAATTTTATTAGTGATATTTCAATTGTGCCAACTTGGGGTATTAGAAGAAATATTGGTAATCATTTCACGTATGAAACAGGAATTGGAATTGGTTACTTACATTACTTTAAAAAAGACAATGTGATTTTAATAAGTGAACCTGATGTCGCAGTGAATTTACATTTACGAATTGGCTATCAATTTTAACATACAAACTGAATAAAAACGTTGTACAATCCGTATAAAAAAATTGCTGTTTAGGGATAATCTAAAGGTCATTGCTTGTTTGCTTACATCTGATTTTCCTTCGGAAAATCCTCGCACACAAACACGCAACAAACCATATACAAACACGTTAAACGAACCTCTCCATAAACAAAATAACTTTCAATTTAAAAAATAAGCTAGCATATAAATGCGTTAGGGATTGTAGAGGAAATCCTTTTTAAAAATGACTAGAACTAAATTAGCTTTCAACCAAGGAAGAAACAGATTGCCACAGTCGTTCCTCCTTCGCAATGACGTTTAAAAGATTGTAATCTTTCGACTGCGCCCAAATTACAGCATAATTAATTAGCTACTTCACTAATAAATTTTATACGGTATAAACGAAGTTCTTCGTCATCATAATCGCCATCAAACTCATCGATAGCGGCGTCAATTTCGTCAGTTTCAGATTCCATAAAGTAATCGTGGATTTCTTCTTGTTGGTCTTCATCTAAAATATCATGAAGCCAATAGTCAATATTCAATTTAGTGCCAGAATACACAATAGCCTCCATTTCTTTTATAAAATCGGCCATAGACATGCCTTTCGAAGATGCAATATCATCTAGCGGTAACTTTCTGTCCACATTTTGAATAATGTATAATTTATTGGCAGAGTTAATACCTGTAGATTTTACAACTAAATCATCTGGACGAACAATATCGTTTTCATCAACATACTTTTCTATAAGTGCAACGAAACTTTTTCCGTATTTTCTAGCCTTACCTTCTCCAACGCCATGAACATTACTTAACTCGGTTAGATTAATAGGATATTTTAATGCCATATCCTCCAAAGAAGGATCTTGAAAAATAACAAAAGGTGGTACGCCTAGTTTTTTAGCATTGCTTTTACGTAGGTCTTTTAGCATACTCATTAAAACAGTATCCGCTACTGCGCCACTTCCTTTTTGGGCGGTAATAATGCTACCATCTTCTTGCTCGCCTTCAAATATATGATCTTCAGTCATCATAAATGATTCTGGCTTTTTTATAAAGTCTCTACCCTTATCTTGTAACTTGATAACGCCGTAAGTTTCAATGTCTTTTTTAAGGAAACCAGTAACTAATACTTGCCTTAACAGCGCCATCCAATATTTATTGTCTTTGTGTTTTCCTGCTCCAAAAAAGGGTTGCTCGTTAGTTTTGTGAGAGTTAATCAAGGCATTCTCTTTACCAATTATAACATTTACCAAATCTTTGGATTTGTACTTTTCGTTAGTATTATCGATAGTTTCTAAAAGTAATTTCACTTCATCTTTAGCTTCAACTTTCTTTTTAGGATGCCTTACGTTATCATCCATATCGCCGCCTTCGCCAGTTTTAGTATCAAACTCTTCACCAAAATAATGAAGAATAAATTTTCTTCTAGAGATAGACGTTTCCGCGAAAGCAACAACCTCCTGCAATAGTGCATGCCCTATTTCCTGTTCTGCAACAGGTTTTCCTGACATGAACTTTTCTAATTTTTCGATGTCTTTATAGGCATAATATGCTAAACAATGGCCTTCTCCTCCATCACGTCCTGCTCTACCCGTTTCTTGGTAATAACTTTCTATACTTTTAGGAATATCATGATGAATTACAAAACGTACATCGGGTTTATCGATTCCCATACCAAATGCTATAGTTGCTACCACTACATCTACATCTTCCATTAAGAATTTATCTTGATGACTTGAGCGTGTTTTGGCATCTAACCCTGCATGATAAGGCACTGCATTTATGCCGTTTACCTGAAGAACTTGTGCTAACTCTGTAACACGTTTTCTACTCAAACAATAAACAATACCTGATTTTCCATCATTCTGTTTTATAAAACGAATAATATCAACATCTACATTTTTAGTTTTTGGTCTTACTTCATAATATAAATTAGGTCTATTAAAAGATGCTTTAAACGTTTTAGCACCTCCTATACCCAGATTCTTAATAATATCTTCTTGAACTTTAGGTGTTGCCGTAGCGGTTAAACCAATCATTGGAATATGATCACCTATACGTTTTATAATATGACGCAAATTTCTGTACTCTGGTCTAAAATCATGTCCCCATTCGCTTATACAATGCGCCTCATCAATAGCCATAAACGACACCTTTACTGACCTTAAGAATTCAACATTCTCTTCTTTAGTTAGTGATTCTGGCGCTACATATAGTAATTTTGTAATGCCATTAACTATATCCTCTTTAACCTGTTTTATTTCTGTTTTGTTTAATGAAGAGTTTAATACATGCGCAACACCATGCTCTTTAGAAATGCCTCTTAAGGCATCTACTTGATTTTTCATTAAAGCAATTAAAGGAGAAACTACAATAGCTGTTCCTTCTTGCATTAGCGCAGGCAATTGGTAACATAATGATTTACCACCACCTGTTGGCATAATAACGAATGTGTGTTTTCCTGATAATAAGCTTTCTATAACACCTTCTTGAAGTCCTTTGAATTTATTGAATCCAAAATATTTTTTTAGCGAAGCATGCAAGTCGCTTTTTGTTATTGACATGAATTGTATAAAATTATTGTTTGATTAAATCTCTATATATGCAGAAATTTTGGTTAATTAATTTCATAAAGCATTTAGAGAACCCTCATATTTTTTTCGTTAGTTTTGTAACGAATTTTCAAATTACAACAAAATTCAATTTGATTAACACTAAAGATAACAAAATCTTTAAACATCAACTCAAAAAAATAAATTTTGAACGACAAAAATTCCATTATTGAAATCGCGAAGCATACTATTGAAATGGAAAGTAAAGCCATTTTAAACTTGTCTAGCTTAATAACTAATGATTTTGCAGAGGCTACACAACTCATTTACAATTCTAAAGGACGCGTTATTATAACAGGTATTGGCAAAAGTGCAATTATTGCTAACAAAATTGTAGCGACGCTAAATTCTACCGGTACACCTGCTGTTTTTATGCACGCTGCGGATGCTATTCATGGTGATTTAGGGTTAATTCTTGAAGATGATGTAGTAATTTGTATTTCTAAAAGTGGCAACACTCCTGAAATTAAGGTCCTTCTTCCTTTAATAAAACGTGCAAAAAATAAAATGATTGCTATTACTGGTAATACAGAATCTTTTTTAGGACTACATGCCGATTTTATTTTAAACACTTATGTTGAAAAAGAAGCTTGTCCACATAACCTAGCGCCTACTACAAGTACAACGGCACAACTTGTAATTGGTGATGCACTTGCCATTTGCTTGTTAGAATTACGTGGTTTTTCCAGCAACGATTTTGCCAAATACCACCCTGGTGGTGCTTTAGGGAAGAAATTATATTTGCGTGTTCAAGATATTTCTTCCGTAAACGAAAAACCAAAAGTATTACCAAACACGATTATTAAAGATGTGATTATCGAAATTACTGAGAAAATGTTAGGGGTTACCGCAGTTGTTGAAAATGATAAAATTATTGGTATAATAACAGATGGTGATTTACGTAGAATGTTAAGCAAAGTTGATGATTTTTCTGGGTTAACCGCAAAAGATATTATGAGTGCAAACCCTAAACGTATTGAGGCTGAAGCCATGGCTATTGATGCCTTGGAAGTTATGGAAACCAATGAGATATCACAATTGTTAGTTGAAGAAAACGGCAAATATGCAGGCGTGGTGCATTTACACGATTTAATAAAGGAAGGTATTATATAATGGCAAAAAAAGAAATTAATGAGATGTCTTTTTTAGATCATCTTGAAGATTTACGCTGGCATTTAATTAGAATAATAACGGCTGTTGTAATCGTAGCCACAGTTGCTTTTATTTTTAGTCGATTTGTTTTTGACCAAATAATTTTCGCACCATTGGACATGAGCTTTCCAACTTATGACATGCTATGTCAAACCGCTAATTTTATTGGTGTAAACACGACATTTTGTGCTGAAGAAATGCCAATGATATTACAAAACAGAACCATGGCAGGACAGTTTTCTGCTGATATTTGGACAGCTATTTTAGGTGGTTTTATTATTTCCTTTCCTTATGTTATTTATCAACTATGGAAGTTTGTTAGTCCTGGTTTACATATTAACGAACGTAAACATTCGCGCGGTTTTATTATTATTTCATCGCTTTTATTTTTTATAGGTGTGCTATTTGGATATTATATTGTAACACCTTTGTCTTTAAACTTTTTAGCTAATTATAGTATTTCTACAAAAGTGGACAATCAAATAGATATAAGCTCCTACATAGCCTTAGTAAGGTCATCTGCTTTGGCATCAGGATTAATTTTTGAGCTCCCAATTATTATTTATTTTTTAACTAAAATAGGATTGGTTACGCCAGAAATATTAAGAAAATATAGAAAATATGCTTTAGTTGTTGTACTTATTCTTTCGGCCATTATTACGCCACCAGATATTGCGAGTCAAGTTATAGTAGCTATCCCAATTTTAGTTTTATATCAAGTAAGTATCTATATTTCTAAAGTGGTCATTAGAAATCAAAAAAGAAAAGAAAAAAAACAACATGTCTGATATTGTTAATGAATTCAACGATTATCGTGCTAAAATGAATGATAAGATTTTAGCCGATAATAATAAGGTAATTAAACGTATTTTTAATTTAGATACCAACGCTTTCGCGGAAGGCGCCTTAGATGTTAAAACAAAAGAACTTTTGGGTTTAGTTGCATCAACCGTTTTGAGATGTGATGATTGTGTTAAGTATCATTTAGAAACAAGTTATAATGTAGGATTAAAAAAAGAAGAAGTTGTTGAAGCTTTAAGTATTGCTACTTTAGTTGGTGGCACTATTGTTATTCCGCATTTACGTCGTGCCTACGAATTTTGGGATGCTTTGGAAGCTAAAAGTAAATAGATTCTAGACCGCTACGCCATTAGATATTAGAACATAGACAACAATAAGATAAAATTAAGCATTCCGTTATAATAGTGTATATGATTTTACTATTTTTAGCGTTCAGTATATAAAAATTATGATTTTAAGAGCCGAAAATTTAATGAAGTCCTATAGCGGACGAAAGGTAGTAAAGGATGTGTCGTTGGAAGTAAATCAAGGCGAAATTGTTGGATTATTAGGACCTAATGGTGCTGGCAAAACAACGTCTTTTTACATGATTGTAGGTCTTATAAAACCTAATGGTGGTCAGATTTTTTTAGATAATACCGATATCACAAAATACCCGATGTACAAACGTGCACAACACGGTATTGGATATTTGGCTCAAGAAGCTTCGGTATTTAGAAAATTGAGTATTGAAGATAATATTTTAAGTGTACTTCAACTTACCAAACTAAGCAAGAAAGAGCAACACGATAAAATGGAATCGCTTATTGAAGAATTTGGTCTTGGGCATATTCGAAAAAGTCGTGGCGATTTATTATCTGGTGGTGAGCGTCGTCGTACCGAAATTGCTCGTGCTTTAGCAACCGACCCTAGTTTCATACTTTTAGATGAGCCTTTTGCAGGTGTTGACCCCGTTGCTGTTGAAGATATTCAACGTATTGTCGCACAACTTACCAAAAAAAATATAGGTATTTTAATTACCGACCATAACGTGCAAGAAACACTAGCCATTACAGATAGAACCTACTTGATGTTTGAAGGTGGTATTTTAAAACATGGTATTCCTGAAGATCTTGCCAATGACGAAATGGTGCGTAAGGTTTATTTAGGACAGAATTTTGAGCTTCGTAAAAAGAAGATTCGTGATTAGACGCTAAGCGTCATTTGATTTATTTTGTCATTCCTGCGAAGGCAGGAATCCACTTAGAAATTAAAAATATTCAATAATTTTTATTTCGCTATTCAAGGAGACAAGTCCAATCTTTAGACAAATCTTTCCAATTAGGATTATCTTTTTCTATTAAATCGATTTTCCATTGGCGTTTCCATTTCTTCATATTCTTTTCTCTTTTAATAGCATCATCAACATATTGATAAGTTTCAAAATACAGTAATTTATTCAAACCATATTTTTTAGTAAAGCCTTCAACTAATTTGTTTTTATGTTCAAACATTCTGCGTTCCAAATCGTTTGTTACTCCAATATAAAGTGTTCCACAGGTTTTATTGGTTAAGATGTAAAGGTAATATTGATGAATGGTTTTATACATGAAGATTATAGTAAACGAGTGGATTCCTGCCTTCGCAGGAATGACAAAAAGATTAGAATTTTGACTTTCTTAAAAAGAAAATTTACAATTAAATTACTACTCATTCCTTATAGAAAACTTCATCTCTTTTATAGGAATAATATAAGTCTATATATTCTCCTTTTTTCAAAGTCACACAATAACTCTTTGTAATTGGTACTAGATAAAGTTTCTCTTTATAATTAACATTTAATAGACTCCTTGCCCCTTGAGTTACATATTGGCATCTAATATAATCTATCCTTACTTTGACTCTAGAGTTAATTTTATGTTCATTTTTACAAGAAAACAAGAAAAATAATCGTTAAAAATTTCATTTTATGAAAAACTTACTTGGTTTCATTATTAACCCCATACTCTACTCCTTCAGCAACTTCTTTTTAATAAAAATAAAGCTTTTCACCAGTAAAAATGCCAGAGACCCAACAATTAAACCAACAATAAAATCTCTAATAAAACTTGGGAGTATTTCTAAAAAATGATGTAAAAAATCTATGTTATGAACAAAAATACCTCCAGCTACCATCAATAAGGCTATAGTGCCAATAACTGACAAACTTTTTATAACCCATGGCAAGGTTCTAATCAAAAAATTTCCAACTATATTCGAAATACTTTTTTTATTATCACTTAAACTAACTAATTTTAAACCAAAATCATCCATTCTAACAATAAGCGCCACAATACCATATACTCCAATTGTAGCTATAATAGCCACTACCGATACCACTAAAACTTGAAATAAAATAGGTTTACCAATCACTGTTCCGAGTGCAATGATTACAATTTCTACAGACAGTATAAAATCAGTAAAAATCGCTGATTTCACTTTCATTTTTTCAGCAATAGCGAGCTCTTCTGCAGATAAATTAACATCTTCCTCAGCATGGTTTATTTCAGCGTCTTCATGTTTATGTGGAAAGAAAAAATGAAACACTTTTTCAAATCCTTCAAAGGCTAGATATACGCCTCCCAAAATTAAAGCTAAAGTAACTCCCCATGGTGCAAAAGCACTGAGCAAAAACGCTATTGGTAAAATTATCAATTTATTAAGTGCAGAGCCTTTGGTTATTGCCCATAAAACGGGGAGCTCTCTGGAAGCTAAAAAGCCTGTTGCTTTTTCTGCATTTACGGCTAAATCATCACCTAAAATACCCGCTGTTTTTTTGGTAGAAATTTTACTCATAACTACCACATCGTCCATTAAACTAGCTATATCGTCTAAAAGCGCAAAAAAACCTGATGCCATTAAATTTAGTTTGAAGTTAAATTGTCTAAAACAGACATAATGATATAAAGTAATATGATAAGTGGTATTGCAGCAAATTTTAATACGATAAGCAATACCAAACATAAAATTATAAAAATGTAACGGGTTGAATTCCCTTTAAAACTATAATCTTTAAACTTTAACGCGAATAATTTAATACCAGAATTCAGTAAATAACTACTTAGAAACGTTAATCCAATCAAAAACCATTTATTAAGAATGATGCTGTTTATTGCATCACTATTCTGAAACTCGATAATTAACGGTAATGAGATGATTAGCAACGTATTTGCAGGTGTTGGTAAGCCTTTAAAATAGATTTGTTGGTCTTCGTCTAAATTGAACTTTGCTAACCGGTAAGCTGAAGCTAAAGTGATTAACAATCCTAAAAGTGGAAGTATTGGTAAATTAAATTCAATTCCACTTGAGTTGGTCACCCAACTATTCACAGATACAGTTTCTGATTCAACTGTCAATGCCAATAACTTATACATGATAATTCCAGGAACTAATCCGCTAGTTACCATATCTGCCAATGAATCTAATTGCAATCCTAATGCACTCTGTACCTTTAGTTTTCTGGCTGCAAAACCATCAAAAAAGTCAAAAAATATGCCTAAAAACACAAATAAAGCAGCCGTAACAAAATTGCTATTAACAGCAAGAATTACGGCAATACTTCCGCACAATAGGTTTAAAAGTGTCAGTGCATTGGGTATGTATTTTTTCATATTTGGTTTGTTTTGATTTTGTAAAAATAACAAACAATTTCAGTCTAAAGCAATATCTATTATAATTTGAAGTTTTAAAGAATGTAAATTATGTGCATCTTTGTAAAAAAATTGCGTTTGAGACTTTACATCACCACATTATTTTGTGTCTTATCTGCATCTTTATTTAGTCAAACTGTTAGAAAATATTCTAATGAGTTTATGAATATTGGTGTGGACGCTGCTTCATTGGGCATGAGTAGTGCCGTAACATCTCAATCTTCTGATGTGAATTCTGGATATTGGAATCCTGCTGGATTATTGAAACTTGAAGATAATCAACTGGCGCTCATGCATTCCAGTTATTTTGCAAACATTGCAAACTATGATTATGCTGCTTTTGGAATGCCTTTAGATGACAGAAGTGCTGTTGGAATATCTTTAATTCGTTTTGCGGTTGACGATATTTTAAACACCACACAACTTATTGATGCTGAAGGCAATATAAATTACGACAGAATCAGTCTGTTTTCTACTGCCGATTATGGATTAACATTTTCTTATGCCAGAGCATTACCTGTTCAAGGGTTAAATTTCGGTGTGAATGCTAAAGTCATCAGAAGAGTTATTGGCGATTTTGCCTCCTCATGGGGTTTTGGTTTAGATGTTGGCGTTCAATTTGAAACTAACAACGACTGGAAATTCGGAATTATGGCTAGAGACATTACCACTACTTTTAATGCTTGGGCTATTGATGAAGAAGAGTTTGCTACCATTAGTGATGCTGTTGAAGGTCAAAATCAAGAATTACCAG
>Ga0316208_1001758_pt1 | contig 19461 bp, 21 predicted proteins | sample 3monopyrite_MG_FD_204944 | JGI IMG/M metagenome (GOLD analysis project Ga0316208, IMG submission 204944) | Microbial mat bacterial communities from mineral coupon in-situ incubated in ocean water Damariscotta River, Maine, United States -... | ecosystem: Environmental > Aquatic > Marine >...
AAATTTATATTTTGGTTAGGATTTATAAGTTGGGAGCAGATAATTATCCCTTGTACAATAATATAGTTATTTTACATTTTCCAATAATAAATATATTTTATAATAATAATACTTAAAAAGCCTGATATTATCAAAATATCAGGCTTTTTAATATGAGCCACTTATCGGACTTGAACCAATGACCTGCTGATTACAAATCAGCTGCTCTACCAGCTGAGCTAAAGTGGCGACTTCAATTTAACACAAACGTAAGTAGAAATTCGTGAGGAATATATTCTAAATGCGTTTCGTAAATGAAAACAAATATAAATATTATTATATTGATGAGCAAATATTTTTTTTCTATGGGTGCATATATAAGTCTAAATAAGTATTTTAAAACATATCGGGGAACATCATTTCTTCGATGATTTCACACCAAATATGACCAACCATTATATGGCTTTCCTGAATTCTTGCAGTATTATCGCTAGGTACTATAAGAGAATAGTCGCATACATCAACAATCTTACCGCCATCTTTACCTAATAAACCGATAGATATAACATCATTTTTCTTTGCCTCCTGGCATGCACGATAAACATTTTCGGAATTACCAGAAGTAGAAATAGCTACCAAGGCATCTCCTTTTTTACCATAAGCCTCTACCGACCTTGAAAAAATATTTTCATAACCGTAATCATTACCACCTGCTGTAATAATAGATGTGTCGACAGTTAACGATATTGCTTGAATAGCCTTTCTATTTATATTGGGTCTTAGCCTAACTACCAACTCAGCCGCAAGGTGTTGACAATCAGCAGCAGAACCACCATTACCACAGAACATTATTTTACCATCCGACATAATGATCCCAGCCAAAATTTTTCCAATATTTTCAATTTCTTCTGAATGAGACTCTATTAATCGTTTCTTAGTATTGATTGATGCCGAAATCTGTGTGTTAATTTTATCTTGAAAATTCATTTGTTTCCTTATTTAATTTAATAATCTTACAAATATAGCTCTTCCAATGATTGAAATAAAAAAGAAAATTATTAAAAAAATAGTTTCACCTTTCCAATATCAGCAAAAAATTTATCTATTATGTATTCGCCAAAATTTATTTTATCTTTTTAAAACATTTAACTTTTTATACACCAATTAATAAACCATACTTTTACCGAGATTTTTTTTAATATCTAAAATGAAGTGCGAAAAATAAGCTATAAACTCTATATTTTTGTTTCCAAAGAACCTCACAAACAAAATAAATTAATTAAATTGGAATAATGATACTAACTATTAAGTTGCACAGAATTTTCAAGTAAAACAATCTCTTTTTCACTTGCATCCATTGATGCCATAAGTCCAATCGGTAATGTAATTTTATTTTTAACATGCCCAAAAGGCATATTTATCAATGTCGGTTTGCCAAAGGGTTTAATGATTTGTTCAATAACTTCTAAAATAGTAAAAGAGCTATTTGGATGGAATGGTTTTCTCCTCTTCAAATCCTTAAAATTGCCAAACATAAAACCATTACACTGCTCTAATTTTCCTGAGAGTTTCAACTGAGTTAGCATCCTATCAATTTTATAAGATGGCTCAGATACCTCTTCAATAAATAAAATTGCATTTTTTGTATCAATTTCAAAAGGCGTACCAAGCGTAGAGACAATCATTCTAAGATTACCACCAACTAACCTACCTTCTGCTTGTCCACCATTTACTATCATCGCTTTTTTATAAGTCATTGTATAATTTGGCTCGTGTTGCTCAGAAAAAAGGATTTTTTTCAAACTATCAACAGTAAATTTATTAAAAGTCGAAGATGCAACAGGACCATGGAAACTTATTAAACCAGTTTTATTAAATACCGAATTTAAAAGCACAGTTATATCACTAAAACCCATAATAATTTTTGGATTTATTTTTATTTTCTCATAATCAATACTATCAATTATCCGCATTATACCATAACCGCCACGACCACATAAAATACAATCTATATCCTCACGCTCAATAAATTCCATAAATTCATTTACTCGTGTTTCCTCAGAGCCAGAAAAATATCTAAAAGATCTATCTACATTAGAAATAGTTTTCCCAACAATAACTTCGCAACCAAGACTTTTAAAAGTTTTAATAGCATTACGTATTTCATACATATTAGTCGGGCTTGCTGGTGCAGTTATCGCAACCTTAGAACCCTTCATCAAAGGTTTGGGAAAAATTCTTTCTAAAGAATTATTTACGATAATCTCAGGAGTAGGCTCGACATTTGAATTCAAATTATCTGTAGAGTCAATTGTCGGCTTAGATTCTTGGGATTTTAATCCAGCAGCGCCGAGTAGACCAATAGCAGAAAAAGAGATAAACTTTCTTCTTTTCATCTTTACTTTAATATTTTATTAATATCTTTAATCAACAAATTATATGCCAATTACGACAATTCAAAAGCGTATCTCCCTACTTTATGCAGAACAAAGGACTAATTAGTAATAAGATTATTGTATTAATCATTATATTATTTATTTTTTAAAAAAATATGGTTAATTTTGCATCTTGGAAAGGTGCAGGAGTGGTTGAACTGGCACGCCTGGAAAGCGTGTGTGCTCGCAAGGGTACCGTGGGTTCGAATCCCACCCTTTCCGCAGTAAAAATAGAAAAACCTTGGCAGAACTGGTTGTCAAGGTTTTTCTATTTTATAGTGTACATATATTTGTACACGGTTTTTTTATTTAATAACAATATAAAATCTTAATCTCAAATAAATATCAAGTATTGTCAAAACAATATTTCTCGATATTGACATATATTAATTAATAAAACACCCCAATTTCATAGTAAATTTTCTAAATTATTTACATATTTTTAATATCATTATATAGATTATTAACTACTGGAACCCTATTAGCACTAGCACCTGCTCCAAATAAATATGTAATTTTTGGATTTACCATATTAAATTCTCCTCCACAATCTTAATCATTTCATTTGTAAAACTATATAAATTATTATCCATCATTTTAATTTCAGTGATTTGTAAATATTATCTAACTCAATATCATTTTTTGTGATTATAGTGTCAAAAGCACCTTTTTTAATAATATGGAATTCGTCAATTAGACTCTTATATTCAAAGTCTTTATCATTGATATAAACGAAAGCTATAATAAATTTATGATAAATTGTTAAGCTACTAATTGCGTAAGCTAAATAATCAAATTCAGATTTACTTTTAAAACGTCGTATCAACATGTTTGGTTTTTTATATTCTGATAGAGAGTTAGCTAGTCGTAACAACATTTCTACTTTAATAAAAAATTGGTTTAAACATCCACTACCTTGTTTATATAATTTCTCTAGTAATTTAAGTTTTCCTTTCTCATCAGAATATTTAAATGATATTACTTTAGTGCTACCCTCCTGTACCTCAAGTGTCCAAATCACATCATCAGGGTTATTTATAGGGTTAATTAAATTCATTGCCATTTGCTTTAAGACAGCTGAACCTGATTCTGATTTTTTTTCTTTTACTATTATCTTTTTTTTGTCAAGTTCAAATTCATAAGTGTCTTGGAATTGACTTTGGAAACTTGGAATTGTATTTGTAAATGAGTAAATATCATTAATTACTAAATAATAATTTTTTGTAAGTTCGCTAATCTTATTTCGTTTATTCCTTGACAGCATAGACCAAGTTGCAATAATAACCGCTATGAGTGCGATTACTGTTGAATAATCAATTTCAAAATCACACATGTAATTTATAAGTTCCATACTCAATTCCCCTCGACGATTTTAATCTCTTCATCAGTTAATTCATATAAGTCATAAACCATTTTGTCTATTTCCTTATCAGTCTTATCTATAATCTGCTTTAAGTCTAAGGCTTTAGTCTTATACTCATTAAAGTATTTCTTAAGATTTGATAATTTTGATGGTGAAAACTCCCTTTTCTCTTTTGGTATCTTCTTCTTGAGTTCTTTTGTAAATTCTTTTTCTTCTAAGTCTTGAAAGTTTTCTACCTTTTTTGATAGCTTTTCTATTTCAAATGTGTCTTTTAGCCAATCAATAAATTCAGATTTTACCTCTTGCAATTCTTTGTTCTTATCAAGCATTATATCTGCTTTAGCTATAAATGGCTCTTGTGCTTTGGGGCTGATTTCTTTTATTGGGATATTGCGTATGTCATTTATTAATATTTTAGGAAATAATCCTTTATTTGCCTTAGGAGATGTTTTGTTGTGATACCAACCGATTAAACTTGAATTCAATATTAATAGAGAAAATTTTAGGTTAAGAATATTTAACTCATCAATAATGTTTATTAATGAAGGCGTATTGTAATATTCCTCTTTTGTAAATGTACAAAACAGCCTATCTGCTGTTATCTCACGAACTAATATTCTAGGACTTATAAAGAATATCTTGCTTCTTGGCGCTGCTAACCAATCACCATAACTAATCCATAATGATTTATTCCATGCTAGCTATACCTAGTAACATCGCCACCTTTAAGTTCTTTTTTATAAGTCTCATTCACTCTATTATTTGCATGCCATATTCTATTTTTAATTGTATATTCATCATGCCCTCTGTATTTGTCATAAGGAATTAAGCCCTGTGATACTCTAAAATATGATTCTAATTTGGGTTCATTTGATAATTTATTTATTATTTTTTTTTCGTCTCGACTTTGATTAAATAGGTTCAATAAGTTATACTTCTCTTTTAAAATTTCATTTTTAGAATATGAATCGAAATTGCTAAACTCTCCTTCAATTAATTTAATTAGAAGAGTTTGATAATTATAAACTTTTTCTTTTGTAAAAGTTAAAATAATTGTTCTTACGGAAGCATCTACAAACGTATTATCTTGCGATAAATCAACAATGGTATTTATATTAACATTAGAAATTATATTTTCTCTATAATTAATGCCAAACAGAGTTGATAAAAAAGTATTGGGAAAAATATATGATAAGCAACCAAAATCTTTTAATATTTTTTGATAGAGCGAAATAAAATAGATATATATTTCATAGTCAGGAACTAATTTGTCATATTTGCTTAAATAAGTCTTTTCATTTTCTTGAAAGCTAACCCCATAAGGCGGATTCCCAATAACCACATCAAAACCGCCAGAATATTCAGACCTAAAAGCATGTTCGTAGGAACAACACATACTATCAACAAGGGGTTGCAACCCCTTTTTATCTGCTAATCCATGTTTTATTCTATTATTTCTAATATATTCAACAGTGTTTGCTAATTGATTTTCATCATATATTTCTTTACAGCCATATTTTTGTGTCCATAGGCTGTTTTGTTTTATGCCTCTTGGCAAGGAAGTATACTCGTTACTGTCTGACAAGGGAGCATGCTCCCTTGTTGTTGCTACTGTTATCCCTCTTTTGATATTGATTGCTCTAGAGGTTTTAGCTTTTATTTTTTGCATTATTTTCGTCACTTTACTTTCTTCACAAACAAATAATAAATGAATATGATCACCACAAATATTATATGCCATTAAATTCAAATTATCTTCGCTAACTATTTCTGAAATAATTTCACTTATTAAAATTTCTTCTCTTGGCTCAAACCAAATTGGCTCAGCTATTGGTCTTAAACCTTTATCTCTTTTTACTCTTACATCATAATCAATCATCCGTTGAGATGTCCTGCTGTCATGTGTTGCCGTTGTAATATGAAAAGCCTTTTTATTAATCTCTGGAAACACTTCTGGAAACTCTTCTTCCCATACAAAGGCTTTGTCTCCTGCTACTTCTTTATCATCAATTAAAGAATTACCACATTTGATTTTACTATGAAGACTAGATAGTTTTCTACCTCTCTCGGCAGTTCTTAGCCATAGCGATAATTTAGCTATCTCAATAGCTTCATCATTTATATCTACTCATATAAATTATTTTCTAATATGGAATTTTCAATATTTGGGAATATTATATCACCACCTAATAATAAATTTTCAAGTCTATCTACATAATGATGTTCATGTATTAGAAACTCTAATGCTTGATTAAGGAAAGCACCGCTACCACAAGCTGGGTCACAAATCTTTAATTCTAATAACCACTCTCTGTATCCATACAATTTATCTTTTTGGAATTGTATTGTCTTAGTTTTACGTCCTTTTCGTCCTTTTTCATATTCGTCATATTCAATTGCTAGTTCTAATTTCTTTTCCTCACAAAGTTTTCCTAAAGTATTATCAACTATGTATTTCGTGATATACTTTGGTGTATAAAAAACACCGTCTTTCTTTTTCTTGCTAGTTTTTACTTCAAACTCTTCACCTTTTATTTCAGCTTGTAGAGCTTCAATTTCATTTAAACTATGTTCGAATATATGACCTAAGATATTTACATCTACTTCGGTTGCAAAGTCATATTCAGATAAATGTTGCGTATCCTCATATAAAATATTATCATCTATGATTACCGAATCTAGTATCTCATCAGGTTTGAATAATTCACCATTATATCCATGAGTGTTGTAAGGCTTTCCCTCGTGTCCTTTGTCTATATAAACAAAATACTGTTTAAATATGTCATAAAGCGGTTTATACGCATCTAACTCTTTCAGCTTATCAAAATGTGCAATAATATTAAAAGATATTGTATTTGCAGGTATTAATCCTTTGTCTTCAGCAAAGAAAATAAATAATAATCTATCTAATAACTTTTGAGACTTTTGAAGTAAAGTTAGTTTATCAATCTCAGGATAATTGTTTTTGACTAAGTTATCAAAAAGACTTCTCTTAAATTTTGAATAATCTTTATATAATTTTTTAGAAATATCTTGTTCATGCTCTAACGACTGTGATTTCATCTTTGCAGGCACATCATTATAAATACTATTTTTGCTAAGAATCAGGTAAAACAATTTGAATTGTTCCAAATTCATATTGAATAAATTAAAAGACTCATAATCTTGAGTATTATCAATATAAAATCTTAAGTATTCAAAATTAGAGGTTACGACATACTTACAACCCCTATGATCATTCTTGTATCCAAATGCTTGTTTCTGTATTTTATCTAAATCTGAAGTACTGGATGATTTTAACTCAATGACTACTACTACATTATCCTTTCCATCAGTTCTTAACCCATTTAAAATTGCTCCATCAGCCTTTTTGCTATCGCCTTCATTTTTCTTTTCTCTTACTAAGTTGAATTCTCCTTTTGTTGTATCACCCCTTAAACTATAACCGAGCAAATCAACAAAAATATGTCTAAGGAATCCGTCTTGGTATTCCTCTTCTTTCATAATATTAATCTCACTGATATGCTTTTCAGTTTTATAAGTACTTTCGTATTTTAAAAATTGAGATTCAATTATAGAAATATCTAATTGTTTAGCTTGTTGCTCAATAATTGAATCTTGGAATAACTTAGATTTCATAACTTAAATTATTTAGATAATAATATAATTACAAGATAACTAATTAATTACTATAATCCTTAATTATTTCTAAATTGCCATTTCTCATAGAAATTTCTAAATAATTAAGTTATTGGTGTAAAGATACTTATGAATATTTATTAAATTTAAATGTTCGTTTGTTCTTAATAGAAATCTTAAGTAAAATCCCTATATTAAAGTTAATGAAATTATTAAATAAAACTCTTTTTTATACATTTTCGGTTAATACAATGAAAACAATTGCCTATCATAGAGTATCTACATTAGATCAAAACTTAAATAATGTCAAGTTGCAAATCTTAGAATATTCTAAATTAATATCTTTTGCTTTTGGATTAACTGTATAATGTTTCGCAAGAACTCTATAAAAATATTCTCCGGGAGTTAAGCCATCAATCTTTAAATTATCAATCACTAGCTCTCTAATAGAATTCGTAATTGATTCTGTTGAAATACCAGCAAATTCTTCTGTAATAGTAAAACCTGCACCAGTTATTATTGTTATTTTATTCATATTCTATGGGTAGTAAAGTTCTATACTAAGTTTAGTATTTTTTGTGTGCCTGAACATCGCTTGGGCATATTTAGGTGGCCCAAAACTTCCCTTGGCATTATTTGAAGCACCAAGACCTTCTTTTGGCATTCCAATCCAATTAGTATTTAATTCATTATTTCCATCTTCATCATGATGTATACTGATAGCATACTCACCAAATGGAACATCTTTTAAAATAAATTTAGATTTTTTTCTTAAAATGCCAAACTTATAAATTTTAAATGCTTTATCAGAGTTTGATGGGAAATACTCAGCTGACAATTTATTATATAAAGAGACTCGAATTGAACCTTTTGAGCTTTTCAGATTATCGATTTCTATTTCAATTGAGTTAGAGTTTGTATTTGAGTATATAGAACTTACAGTTATCACGATTAATAACAATAAGCTTTTTGTTAAGTTCATATAGTTCTTATAAATATTAATTCAATTTATAAGACTTATAAATACATAAAATATTGTCATGCAGAAAATATTTAATTATCCGGTATAATTTATACTCATACTTTTATTAAATATAGAAATAATAAATAATGATTTACAAAGATTATCGTCTCGCTGAGCTTAATAAAGAAAAACAACTTCATTAGATATATGACAATTATTAAGTATAGAAAGATAAAAAATGAAATTTAATATAAATGAAATTTTTTTTTCAATTCAAGGGGAAGGTACACGTGCAGGAAGAAAATGTACTTTTATTAGATTCCAAGGGTGTTTGCTCCGCTGTTCTTGGTGCGACACTCCGTATGCTTTGGAACGAAAAGAGATACACAATCTTATGAGTGAAATTGAGATAATAGAAAAAATAAAATCTTATGATAATAAATTAGTCATGCTTACTGGTGGCGAACCCTTGGAGCAGAAAGGAATTTTCGATTTTATAAACTTATTGTGCGATGCTGGGTTTGAGGTAACAATTGAGACAAATGGACAAGCAGATATATCAAAAATTGATAGCCGAGCAGTAAAAATATATGATATAAAATGTCCCGATTCCCTGATGAGTAAGAAAAATAATTATAACAATATAAATTATTTGAATGGCAATGATGAAATAAAATTTGTAATAAATAGCAGAAAAGATTTTGATTGGGCGTTGAACAAATGCAAGGAATTAAAACTTTATGATATAAGTAATACAATATTATTTTCACCCGTTTTGGGAAAAGTTCAACCTATTGATTTAGCAAGTTGGGTATTGGAAACAGATAGCAATATTCGTATGCAATTGCAATTACATAAGTATATTTGGGATGTAGATAAAAAAGGTGTTTGATTCTTGCCAATTTACATTGTTTTTGGGGATTGCATAAAGACTTTGATTTATTGTTCTAATTAGAATTTTACTTAGTTGTTCTGCCTACTCAATAAAACATCTTTGATTACTCCGTCTAAATCGCCATCCATCACCGAATTTATATCAGGATTTTTATAATTACACCTGTGGTCGTTTACCATTGTATAAGGTTGGAATACATAAGAGCGAATCTGTGACCCCCATTCAATATTCATCTTATTTCCTTCTTCTTCTGCTCGGCGGGCATCCTCTTCTTCTCTGTTTTTTTGATATATTTTAGCTTTCAACATTTTAATAGCTGAATCCTTATTTGCCAACTGAGAGCGTTGTTGTTGGCAGGCAATAACAAATCCAGTAGGTTTGTGATGAAGCCTAACAGCAGTTTCGACTTTGTTTACATTTTGCCCACCTTTTCCACCTGCCCTGAATGTATCCCATTCAATATCAGCAGGATTTATTTCTATTTCTACATCTTCTGGCGGTTCTGGAATAACATACACAGAAGCAAATGAAGTGTGTCTTTTACCATTAGAATCAAAAGGCGATATTCTTACAAGCCTATGAACTCCATTTTCACTTTTTAGATATCCGTATGCATAAGGTCCTGCTATCTCAATCTCCACTGACTTTATCCCTGCTACATCTCCTTCTTGTCTATTAATCAAAGCCAATTTATAATTATTTCTTTCAGCCCATCGTGCATACATTCTCAATAACATATCTGCCCAATCGCAAGCTTCCGTGCCTCCAGCACCTGCGTTGATGGTCAGTATTGCAGTACGTTCGTCATCTCTGCCGTCAAGCATATTTTTGACCTCTAATTCTGAAATAATTGATGTGGCAGAGCCGATTTCTGATTTAATATCTGCTTCTTGCGAAAGGTCATCTAATTCTTCGGATAATTCAATAAGAGCCATACCATCCTCGATAATCGAATTAGCTTTTTCCCAATTATTTACCCAATACTTAAGCATGCTTATGTTTTGCATTGTCTTTTGAGCATTTTTTTGGTCGTTCCAAAAGTCATTTGCTTCAGATAATTCTGTCAATTCTTTAATTTTTAGCTGTTTGCCTTCTACGTCAAAGATACCTCCACAGATCTTGGTTTCTAATTTTTAATTTTTTTAATTCATCTTTTAATGGTTCAAACATAATTTTTTTCTTTTTAATCTATTAAAATAGCAAAATTTCATAAAATTAATTTTATGATGAGTATTTATAATACAAATATATGACTTTGAGAATTAATTTCTACTCGAATTGTGAAAATAAAAGGCTCAGATAAGATAGTGAATTGAATAATTAATTATTCCTATATAATTTCATTAGGGAAATTATCTAAATCTATAATTGGTTTCCCTAAGCATTCTTGTAGATGTTCGATTTGCAATGAAAAAAATTCGTCATCAAACTCATAGCATTTATAAGGTATAGTAATTAATTCACCTTCAATGTTGTCAAATTTAAAAATAACTTCTTTTATGCAATACATTTGTATTCCATTACTATCTTTTCTGACACATACTCGAATATCTATTGGTATAATTTTCAAAATTAATAATAAAGGTATTTATATTTATTAGATTTAATTTAATAAAAAATAATATATTTTCAATTATATAAATTATATTAAAACACTAATAAATGAGAAGTTTTTATATTTTTCCTAGTAAGAACAATTATCTATTTAGTCTTAACTTTGAACTTTCTTTTTGTATTTCTTTTTCTTTTTGACTTTTGGAACATATTTTACTCTTATTCCCTTGAAAGTCTTATAAGCAAATTTATCTAATCTCTTATTAAATTGTTTTGTATATTCAATCTGTGGACTATGTCCAGAGCGATAAAAATAATGCTGAGATATTTCGTGTTTGAAGTCCATCTCTTTGATATATTCTAATATAGCAATATTGTCGTATCTTCCTACGCCGTGGAAAACAGGAATAGCTGTATTTTCAACCAAAGCTTTTTCATTGCTAAAAAGTCCTTTTTCGAACGAAGCACCATAAAACTCTCTAAATTTAGGATCCGTTCTAAGTATATCTTTTTTGATTTGAGGTAAAAAAGATTCATTCGTACATAAAGCTGTAGCTATAATATTTTCTTTATTTTCAAGACTAGCAGAGTCAGCAAGCATTTCTTGAATGATGTTTTCATGGAAACTTTCCTCAAAATTCACTGGTTTTTTCAATGGCGGAGCACCTACTAAAAATAGGCCTTTCATATCATATTTGATAATCAATTCCATAGCTATATGACCACCGAGAGAATGCCCAATTACCAATGGATTTTTAATACCTAATTTATTAAGTAGTTCAGCTGTCAAATCTGATAAGAAATGAAGGTTATACTCTTTTTTAGGATTAGCAGAGTCCGAAGACCTACCATGACCAGGCAAATCAAATGACAATAATTTATATTTAGATTTTAAATCAACATTGCTCATCTGATTTACGAAGGAAGCAGATGACATATGATTCCCATGGATAAATACCAAAGTATCTTCCCCTTCACCAGTCAAGTAGTACGATATATCGCATTTTTTTATAGTTATATTCATATATTTCTTTCGTATGTCCTATTCTATTAGGAATAATGTTTTTATAGAACTTTAATTAATTGTCCACAAACTTATGAAATATTTTATTATTAATAAAATATTTTCATTTTTCTACGGCTCTATTAATTTATAATTAATTTTAATTCTTGATTAAACTCAATCATTTTAAATTTGTTTAAAGTATAATTTCACATTTAATGGTACTTATTCTGTTTATCTGCATCATGAAATATTATTAGATTATCAATTTAAACTCTAATTTTATAATGAAAAAATAAATATATCCCAGCAGATGCGGCAATATGTTTTAATGAATGACCACTGATTATTTTTAAAATGTCATAGATTTGGCAATCATAATATTCTACTAATTTAGCTATGGCATAGAATAGAATTAATAACCAATACCCACGAGTTTTTCTTTATTTTGGATTAATAAATGTTATAATAATTGGAATTGAAATGATTGGATAAAACTGTACGAGACCATAAATTCTTAAGTCATCAAAAAATACCCAATAAACTACACTTAATGTTCCTATCAATAAAGCAGGGAGAAATAATTTCTTCCCATATTTATAATTAATAAACTCACTAATTACAATAGAAAATAAAGACATAAAAGCAACTGTAATTGGCAGTCTATCCCAAACTAGTGTTTTATTATTAGGATCCAAGTGATAATACCCTGAACCGATTGCAATTAGAGATACTCCGATAAAAAATATTTTATATTCTAAATTATACTTCTCAATATTTTTCATTTGGACTATTCCCAAAATACCTACTATCAAAAATGGTAAATTAGACACCACATTCCAAAAGTTATTGATACCAATCAGCATCTCTGCATCACAAAAAATATGATATTCCTCTGATTGCTCCATTGGTCCAAGTAATATAACAGTTATTATGGCTGTTATACTTAATATTCCTAAACTTATATATCCAATTTTTTCTCTAATTTCTGTCATATCAATATAATAGATGATTTCACATAAATCATCATTTAAAAAATTAAAAAAACTATAAACAAAATTAATTTCTTATTTTAATATCAATATACTTTTTATTTCCCCAAATATGAGACTTATAGAAAAACAGATTGTTGCCTCTTAAACAATTTCGTACATCGATAATTATATCTTTTGTTTTTAATTCAAATGACAACATAGAGCTTTTTTTCCAATCAATTTTAATATAAATAGAATAAGGGCCTTTGCTATGATGTAGTTTCAGCTCTTCATTATCGCTAATTTTACTAACCATTTTGTTGTTAATAAAAATATCATACTTCCTGAATTTATCAGCCCAACCGCTATCTCGTTTTAAAATAATATTTGGCATATTTTATTTTTGTGTATAGTATATTTTTTATATAAACAAATATAAGAAAACTTCCTTTCTCAAAATAATAAATAGTGATAGTTTTGCACTCTTAAATTATTGAACATTATATAAATACATTCGTAAGAGGAATTTTTTATGTCCCTTAACTGTGGTATTGTAGGCTTACCAAATGTAGGCAAATCAACACTTTTTCAAGCATTAACTTCAGCTCCAGCCGAAGCTGCAAACTATCCATTTTGTACAATCGACCCAAATGTAGGCATTGTTGATGTTCCTGATGTACGATTATATAAAATAACTGAGTTTATTAAACCACAAAAAATAATTCCAACTACGGTTGAATTTGTTGATATTGCTGGCTTGGTAAAAGGTGCTTCTAAGGGCGAAGGGCTTGGCAATAAATTTTTGGGCAATATTAGACAAGTCGGTGCAATTATTCATGTGGTGCGATGCTTTGAAGATGACAATATAGTTCACGTAGAAGGCAGTATTGACCCATTGCGAGATATAGAAACTATAGAAATGGAGCTTGCTTTTGCCGATATGGAAACCGTACAAAATAGAAAACAAAAAAATTTGAAACTTACTAAGGTTCAAGATAAAAAAGTAGCCGAACAGGCTAAGCTACTCGAACCAGTGTTGGAAGAATTAGAAGCACATCTTAATGAAGGCAAACCAGCGAGATCATTTCATTTTAATGAAAAAACATTGGAAGCCGTAAATGATTTACACCTTATTACATTAAAAAAACAACTATATTGTTGCAATGTGGACGAAGATAATCTTGATGGCAACAATGAAATGGTAAATAAGGTCAAAACATTAGCAGAGGGCAATGGCTCAGAAGTAATAGTTTGTTGTGCTAAGTTAGAATCAGAAATATCTGCCTTAGACTCAAGAGAGGAGAAGCAAGAGTTTTTGGAAACTATGGGACTGAACGAGTCTGGTCTTGACCGCTTAATTCAATCTGCGTATAAAATGCTAAAATTAAATACATATTTTACTGCCGGCGAAAAAGAAGTAAGAGCATGGACATATAAAAATGGTTTCTTAGCTCCTCAATGTGCGGGTGTTATTCATACGGACTTTGAGCGAGGATTTATTAAAGCGGAGACTTATCACTGTGAAGATTTGTTTGAATTAAAAACTGAAGCAGCAATCAAAGATGCTGGCAAATTGAGAATGGAAGGAAAAGACTATTTAGTCAAAGATGGCGATGTACTACATTTTAGATTTAATGTTTAATTAATAATTCACCCTTCTTTTTTTTTGCATAAATATTCAATTTAAACATATTTCTATAATATAAATACATTTTTAGTTATTTTTTAGTTATTTATTATTAAATTGCTTAAATGAATATACCTTTAGAATTTATTTATTTCTTGTGATTAAAACTTTAAATATAGAAGAATTAAAATTAAAAGTTCAATTTTTAGAAGAAGAACTAAAAAAAACAAAGTCAGAATATACCAAATATAAAACAAGTATGCTCCGCCATAAGTCTTTGTTAGATGGATTGTCGACAGGCTTAGTACTTAGAACATTTGATAAAAAAATAATAGATTGTAACCAAGCTTATGCTGACATTTGCGGAAGAACTCGAGAGGAAATGTTAAGTTTGGAAATGAATGATGTTACTCCTGATAAATATAGAGTTCAGGAAATGGAACAACTTGAAATTGTTATAAAAACTGGACAGTTTGGTCCTTATGAGAAAGAATATATACATAAAGATGGACATCTTGTACCAGTTAGACTAAATGGTAAACTAATAGAAAAAGATGGTGAAATTTGCTTTTGGGCAAGTGTAGAAGATATATCAGATAAAAAGCAGGCTGAAAATGCCCTTTTGGAAAGTCAAGAGAAATATAAATCATTATTCAATCAAACCGATAGCGCAATATTAGTTATTGAAGATAATAAGTTCGTTGATTGTAATGATGCAGTAGTGAAAATGTTGGGATATGAAAATAAAACACAGGTATTACAGACACATCCTTCTGAATTATCTCCAGAAAGACAAGGTGATGGTAGATCTTCTTACGAAAAGATAGAAGAAATGATGGCGTTGGCGATTAAAAATAAAAGTCATCGCTTTGAGTGGACTCACAGAAAAGCAAATGGAGAGATTTTCCCTGTTGAAGTCTGGCTCTCAATTGTCAACCATAGAGGGAAACAATTGATCCATACAGTATGGCGTGATTTGACAGAGAAAAAAAAGAATGAAGAATATTTAAGGAAATTAGAAACAGCAGTTAATTGTGCACCTGTAGCTATATATATAACAGACAAAAATTTTAAAATTGAATATATAAATAATTTTCTTACACTATTAACTGGATATACAGAAGAAGAAATTATTGGAGAATTATGCTCAATATTTAGGTCAAATAAACATTCCGAGTCTTATTATAAACAAATGGAAGATACTATTTTTGATAAAAAAGTTTGGAAAAATGAAATATTAGCAAAGAAAAAGAATGGAGACTTGTATTGGGCTTCAATCATAATATCACCAATATTAAGCAAGAATGATGAACTCTCTCACTTTTTAATAATAAAAGAAGATATTTCAAAAACAAAACTTGCAAGAGAGGATTTGATTGAATTAAATTCGAGACTCAGAAGGTCTGAGAGAAAAGTATTAAAAGAATCTAAAAAATTATCTTTAATAAATAAGAAGTTAGAAGACTCTGGCTATGAACTCTTAGAATTAAATAAACAAAAAGATAAATTAATATCTATTATCGCCCATGATTTACGAAGTCCCTTTACAGGATTTTTGGGTTTGACTGACTTGCTTTTAGAGGAACACCAAATTTTAAATAGCAATGATTTATCAAAAATAGCAAAAAGTTTAAATACATCAGCACATAGCACTTTTCAGCTATTAGAAGATTTACTTGATTGGGCACAGAAAAAAGATGAATTTCATATTGTCAATCAAGAGCGTATTATCTTATGCCAAGTTATTGATACGATTATTGAATTGTTTTACCAACCATTGACAGCAAAAAATATTACAATTGTTAAAAATATTTCACCAAATCATTGCATTTATGCAGATAAATATATGCTAAGCACTATTATAAGAAATTTGGTTTCTAATGCAATTAAATTTACTGCAATAAATGGTAGAATCGAAATATCAAGTTTAGAACAAGATAATAAATATATTAAAATTATTGTTCGTGATAATGGCGTTGGAATGAGTAAAGAAGATTTAAAAAAAATATTTAGAATTGATGAAAAGCATTCAACTCCTGGAACTGATAATGAGCGAGGCAATGGCTTGGGATTGATACTTTGTAAAGAGTTCGTTGAAAAACATGGCGGCGAAATCGCAGTTGATTCAACAATAAATGAATATACTGAATTTTGCTTTACTATGCCAAAAAGCAAAACATAATTTTAATTAAAATATTATTCTAACAAAAGATAAATATTAGAAAAAAAATACAATTTTTTTTGTAAATTTTGCTCTATACATTATGTATTACTGTATTTTTAAAATAATATGAATCATAAACGTAGAGCATTTATCATATCATCATTTATATTATCTACTTATGCTGTCAGCCCCAAAAGACTAATATCATTAGATAATAAGTACTCAACATTAAAATTTACTAATAGAAATTTTAATGTTGCTAATAAAATCCAAAATCATTTATTTCCCCATGGAAAGAATAATCCCAGTATTGAACAATTAAACGCAACTCAATATTTACAAAAAGTATTATTAGATGAAGACTATGACTTAGAAGTTAGAACAATTATTTTTGATGGAATAATTAGAATTGACCAACAGTCTAAGAATAAATTTGATACTGATATTTTGACATTAAATAATCAAAAATTAGAGAGGTTAATTAAAAACGTAAGTGAAGATTGGGGAGAATCTTTTCTTGCCATGATAATGTTGTTTATCTTTGAAGCATTATTTTCTGATCCTATATACGGTACAAACATTAACGAAATTGGTTGGAAATGGATTAATCATATACCAGGACAACCTCTGGCAAACGAGTATAATAAATATAGGGGGCTCAAATGAAAGATTTTGATGTATGTGTTATCGGCTCTGGTGCTGGTGGAGGTCCAATAGCCTACGAGCTTTCAAAAGCTGGTTATGATGTTGTGGTTATGGAAAAAGGAGAATGGTTAAAAGAAAAAGATTTTGCCAAAGATGAATTAAAATCGGTCAGGAGATCAACCTTTACACCCAATCTTAAAGACGAAAGGCATGTAATAGAAGACTTAGAAAACGGAGAGTGGGAAGGCGAATCAACACAAGAATCAGGTTGGGACTTTTGGAATGGCTCAATGGTGGGCGGTTCGAGCAACTTAATGAGTGGATTCTTTCATAGGTTAAAACCAAATGACTTTCGATTATTGTCAAAGTATGGAGAAATTAAATATGGAAATATAGTTGATTGGCCCATTACTTATGATGATATGGAACCATATTATGAGAAAGTAGAAAGAATAGTAGGAGTATCAGGGAAATACAAAAAACACAAGTTTTCAGAGCCTCGCTCTACCACAGACTATCCATATCCATCTACAGCTGAGCACCACATATCGAGCTTAATTGACAACGCTTGTTTTGATTTGAACATATCAAATTTCCCAGTACCCAGAGCTATTTTGTCAAAAGCAGATGGAGACAGAGGTGCATGCTATTACTCAGGTTATTGTGGCTCTTATGGTTGCAATTCACGTGCGAAAGGTTCTTCACGTGTATCTCTTTTAGATAAAGCTGTTAAAACTGGTAAATGCCATATAAGACCTAACTCCTATGTATATAATATTAAAACTAACTCGAATGGAAAAATTGAGTACATTGAGTACATTGATAAAGGAAATGAGAGCAGTATAGGTAAAAAAGAAAAAGTGTCTGCAAAGATTTATGTTCTTGCTTGCCAAGCAATTGAAACTTCTAGACTGATGTTAAACTCTATAGGTCCGAAACACCCTCATGGACTTTCTAATAAGAATGGACAAGTTGGTAAAAATTTAATATTTGCTTCCGGAGGCTCAGCTAACTGCGAATTACCTTATTCAGACTTTGACACAGAAACTCAAGATAAAATGAAGGTGCAAGGTCCATTTATCAACCGGGCCGTTCAAGAATATTATGAGTATTTAGACCCAGAAACTAATAAATTATTAAAAGGGGGTACGATTGAATTTCTAATGCGACATCCGAACCCAATCGCACGGTCTAATTTCCTAAAATGGGGAGACAGTGGTGAATTAATTTGGGGCAAGAAGCTACAAGAAAAAATGTTTAACCATTTTACTAAAAATAAACACCTTCGATTTGAAGTATTTTGTGACTGGACTCCAAACGACCATTGTTTTGTAGATATAGCGAAAAATGAGAAAGATAAATGGGGTTTGCCAGTTGCCAAAGTAAGAATTGGAAATCATGGACATGATATGAAAGTTGGAGCATATATTAATAAAAAAGGAGAAAATATTTTAAAAAAATTAGGTGGCAAAAATATTCAAACCCATTTATCTGCATCTCCACCATCTAATTTGCAAGCAGGGGGTTGTCGCTTTGGCAATGATCCAGAGACCTCAGTATTAGATAAAGATTGTCGTTCACACGAGATTGAGAATTTGTTTGTAACTGATGGCTCATTTATGCCAACAGGAGGTTCAGTACCATTTACTTGGACGATATATGCAAATTCATTTCGAATTGCCGATAAAATTAAACTACAGCTATAGAAATTAACTCTTTTACTTAAGTATGGATATTCATTTTAATTAATAATTTATAACTAACCTAATAAATTAAATATCAATATTTGTTTAAAAAATTTTTTTTATTAATATTTTTTAATTAACTTGGAGTAATTAATTTTTAGAAATAAAATATAATAATTCCATGAAAAATATAAAAATATCAACAAAAGCTTTTATAACATTTATCACAATTGATATAATCATTGTAATTGGATTATACACTTACTTTACTGATTTTAATAAAGAAGTAAAAATTGAAGGGATAAAGGAAAAAGCAAAGTCTATATTAATGGCAGCTGAAGGGGCAAGGGAATATGCAAAAGATGCTTCTCAGCAGGAGATATACAAATCGCTTGATAGTATGACGTTAGAGCAAATTTTGTATACGGTTCCTATATTTACTGCAATGGAAGTTGCTCGAAAAAAAGCAGAAGATCTTAATTATGAATTTAAAGTGCCAAAAGTATCTCCAAGGAATGCACAAGATAATTCCCC
>Ga0316208_1001759_pt1 | contig 19460 bp, 11 predicted proteins | sample 3monopyrite_MG_FD_204944 | JGI IMG/M metagenome (GOLD analysis project Ga0316208, IMG submission 204944) | Microbial mat bacterial communities from mineral coupon in-situ incubated in ocean water Damariscotta River, Maine, United States -... | ecosystem: Environmental > Aquatic > Marine >...
TAGCTCAGTGGCAGAGCAAAAGAGGCAGTTATCCGCCGGTTGGCGGACGTTGGTTCACCAACGATTTTTATTGACAAAGTCACACTAAACACTCCTCGGTAGCTCAGTGGCAGAGTAAAAGAGGCAGTTATCCGCCGGTTGGCGGACGTTGGTTCACCAACGATTTTTATTGATAAAGTCACACTAAACACTCCTCGGTAGCTCAGTGGCAGAGCAATCGGCTGTTAACCGATCGGTCGTTGGTTCGAATCCAACCCGGGGAGCCAGACCCATCAAAGATGCGAACATTCACAGTGTTCGCATTTTTTATTTCTGCCCAATCTGCCTCTAATCGCTTGTCAGCGATGTATTTTACATTGATGATTCCATCATCTGATTTTTGGTTAACAGAAGATTCAACATTTTTCACCAAAGTTTTAGTTAAATCCCTTCTCATTTGAATATCACTTTCCGAAAATCTTTGGTGAAACTCCTTCAAGATTTGTTTATATGCTGATTTACCAATTGGGCGTCTAAGTTTAATTTGTTCTAGCTGTTCCTTTAGAAATGTGATTTCATCTTCCTTTTCTTCAATATTCAAAAGTATAGACTCGAGTTGAGATTCATAGGTGTCCCTCAAAGTTGCATTTACATTATCAGTTACAAGCTTTAGTGTATTGGCTTTATCCTTTTTCAAGGCTTTGACCATATTTGTAATTCTCTTAATACGTTGCTCTAGTATTTGAATTTGATCCTCTCCTTCAAATTTTAATCTCTTTCTCATCGCTTCCAATAATTCTGGTGCATGTAAGAGGCATTCAATGGTTTCTATAACAAATTCATCTAAGATCGGTACTGAAAGGTCTTTTGGATTATGTCCATTTGAGGTCCCCATTTTATTTTTCTCTGAGCACTTGTAATAGTAGTATTTAGTATTGGCCCTGTTGGTTGTACTTGATACTGTCATTGCGCCATTACAGTTTCCACAGATGCAAATTCCAGAGAGTATTGCTGGTGTACTACTATTTTGAGGGTTATGATTATTGGGCTTTACATTGTTAGCCAAGAGTAGTTTTTGTGCTTCTTCATACGTCTCTTTTTCAATTATGGCATCATGTATTCCAGGATAAATTGCTCCATCAATGTCATATTCACCGATATATAGTCGAGAATTCAAAACACTCAGAATTGAACTAACATTAAATTTTCCTCCTCCTTTAGCTACTCCTTTTTTGGTCACATAGGTCTTATTTCTATAACCATCTTTATTCAATGATTTTGCAACCTCTCTAGAGGATTTAAGCTTCAAGTAACGATTGAAAATTTCTTTTACAAGTTCAGCTTCCTCTTTATTTATGATGAGTTTTTTATCAACAATGTCATACCCTATTCGCTGAGTCCCACCCGGCCAGAGTCCTTTTTTGACCGTTTCGATTCTTTTTTCCCGTGTACGTTCAGAAATCATATTTCTTTCAAACTCGGCAAAAACGAGCAGCATTTGTTGCAATGCTTTCCCGGCAGGGGAAGTAGTGTCAAACTTTTGAGTGGCTGCCGCTACATCTACACCATACTCCTGTAGCTCTTCGAAGAAGTTGAGGAAATCTTTTATACTTCTGGAAACACGATCGATTTTACTCACAAGTAGTATATCAAACTTGCCAGCTTTTGCGTCCTTAATTAAGCGCTCTATTCCAGGTCTTTTTAAGTCTTTTCCCGATTTTGTGTCTTTATACAAGCCATAGAACTCAATGTTGGGTTCACCAGGGGAGAGTTTCATGTTTTCACTTTTGATCCAAGTATGGCACTGACTCTCTTGTCCATCCAAAGAACTGAAGTCGTTTTCGGCTTGTTCAACCGTCGATACCCTAATATAAATAGCTGCTTTAAGTGTTTTTTTAGATTTGGATTTCTTCATTAACAATCGGACTAGATTTACTCTAATAAAAACATTGCATCAATGAATACAAAGCCGAATAGTACCTTCTTTATTTAATAGGGAAATACAACACAAAGGCTATTATTAAATGATAAAGGTCTATCCAATATTTACGATGATGCATAAATCGAAGGTAGGATGTGCCGGGTTTGGTATAGTGATAGGTGGGTATCCTAGATTTCATAATCGATAACATATCAGTTTAGGGTGACATATTCTGACACCCTATTAAACTATATTGCATACACAGAAGTGAACGGAGAACACAATGAGTGCTGTATTTTACATAATCGGATCCACAATCATGTTTGTTTTCGGTTTCATGCTCGGCAACCGTCAAGGTTGGAAAGAAGGGAACAGGCGAGGAGTGACCGAAGGGGTGAAGATGACGCTAGAAGAGATACATAAAGCCGAGACAAGGGGATTGCGATCTAGCTTGGATTGGGAGACAACGCAGCGATTGCTTGATGAGCGGATTTCTAAGAATTGAACTATAGTTTATATCTATAGGTGAGTTCTAATTATCCAAGAATTGAAAATATGGATCTCTCAATTGGAACTCATTTAGTCGTTCAAAATGATTGTGTACCTCAAATGACTTCATATATGCTTCTCCTGAAATAGATGAAGAGATATTCAGATCCGTATTTCTCTGGTAGACTCCTAATTTCGGCCGAAGTAATAATCCTGCTTCGATAAACATAGGAATTACACTGTCAATGGCGTTATCTGTTGCTCGGTTTCCACCATAGATACTAGCCAAAGATTTTTTAATGACTTGGCGGTTTACTAAATCCTGAACCGAAAAAAACTTCCCTAATAGCTGAAGAGTATCAAAGGAAAAAACAAAAGCACTATTCAGTAAAGATATTAAAATTACATTTCTATCATTTTTTAATTTTAGCGCATTTTCTACTTCCGTTTTATTCTCAAATAAATATTCTGATAATGGATTCTCAGAAATAATCTTATTCACGATCCTTATCGACTTCCGTAAACGGTTTTCTCCAGTAAATTCCAACCGTAGCTGTTCCAGGATATACTCTTCGTCATAACTACCATGGATAAACCCTTCAAGACCCACATGAAGAGTATTCAAAGGTATTCGCTGATTTATATCTATACTTTTATGCTTCATCCTTAATAATTGTGAAGGGGATTAACACTTCCAGAAGATGCGAACCTCCATGGCTAACATGTGTCTGCTTTCTTGAAAAGCTGTAGTTATTTATAAAATACAGGACGTTTTCTGATCTGGCTATTTTCTCCTGTATGTCCGGATTGTTTTCCAAGAACTCATTGGGCAACCAATCTTCTTCATACTCAATATGTCGTTCACTTCGGCTCCCTGATTTTTTTGTTCCTATTTTTTCTTGATGATTTAATGCTCGCCATCCTTTTGCTTGGATATTTCCATGATCGGAAGTTATAAAAATAGTGAAGCCATGATTCTGAAGGTTTTTAATTACAGAATAGATATCACTTCTTTGAAACCAATTATTTGTCAAATCAATCAAGTCTTTATAGTCGGTAGCACTATGGATCTTGTCATCAAGCTCTTTGAAAACTAATGCTAACTTAGTTACTGATCCTAGGTTTTCAACATCAATCTTCTCATGCTGATAATCAATTTCAAACTCATGATTTCCTTTTGATTTCCAATATTGCTTCCAAAGTCGCTCTTCGTTTTGCGGCCCTTGTTGGTAGGTGGTTTTAGGGTTATCCCCTCTGAATATCGCCTGGCGTGACAGTTGTGTGATTGATGGAATCCAGGAATAGATCACATGTTCCTGAATTGATCCAGAAAGCTTTTTCTTAAGAAGGTGGTGTTGCCACAAACTCATTCCATCTATGACTATTAGTGCCACTTTTTCTTTTTTGTAATTGAAGCTTAAATAATCAAGGATCTTGGAAACGATCTTAGGCTTTTTAACCGCACTGGAATTCTTTGTTTGATCATACCTAGTTTGCAGCTCTTCTTGAAATTTCTCATTTGCCGAGTGTACCAGTTCCATTACTTCATCAAATACTGGTTCTCCGATAGTTTGCGAAATGGCTTCACTGATAAAATGTCCAATAGCAGTCCAGTTAATGGGATCTTCTTGAAGCGAGTTAGTTAAAGTGCTTCTAAAATCTTGTAATTGAAATTCCGACCCTGACTTATGAGAATGATCAGTGCCCAAAGATTCAATTAGCCTTAGTGTTTCTCTTTTGTTTAAAGAAATGACGGGCTGATCTCTAAAAAGATAATCGAGTTCTCTTAATTCAAGATCCTTGATAGACGGTAAATGATAGCCAGAGAAAAAATCACTTAGTTTAATTTCAATACGTGTGGCATTTTTTTGAATATCCTCCAGGTAATTTTTGTTATCCTGACTAACAAGAAGTAAGATTTCTACGGATTCTTTCAGCTCAAAAGCGATGCGTTGTTCAATACTTGTTCCTAAACTAATTTCAATACCTAAAGTCGATAGCGCAACTATTACATCCTTTCGATATAAGAACCGATCGTTATTCTCAACAACTAAAACGTTAGTTGAATAACTTTTCAATTCTGCAGCAATATGAGAAATTAGTTTACTCATTAACTCTAATCATTAATAACTGCTTTAATCCTGGTATGATTTTCTTACTTGATTCAAAGTCTTTCAGCCATTGAGCCTGCTCTTTTTCTAGTCTTTGCATCTTAGAGCTTCGGATATTTTCAATTCCAATCTTATTGATTCTGGATTTTTGAAATTCATAGGACCGCAACTTATTCTCGTGCTTGGTATCCATTTCTTGAACCAATTCCGCTTCTAGATTTTGAAATGAAACAAATAGAACTTTATCTAATTTTGTCTGCACACCTTTAATATCCTCATTGGAGCGTGGTTTGCCCAGCTTAAAGTCTTGTGATCCATTTACTAGCCTGGACCATATATCATTGGCATAAGGAGCATAGTTCTTCCCATTATCTGCAATAAAGAAACATTGGTATTGAACCTTGCTCTCCAGCTCATTCCGTGCACTAACCTGCCAAAGACTCCAATAACCCGGCGTTTCCTGACCGATTATTGAACGAATTGAAGGAATAGTATTTGTGCCATCAAATTCTCCTAAGTTGTTCAGAAGTTTACGAATCCAATCATGTTGAAGTGTAATATGCTCTATACCCGGTTGATTAAGAGCTACTTCTGAATCAAAGGTAATCCGTCTGCGATCTCCGTCAATTTCTACATCAGTAAAACCAAGCAAATTCTTTGATAAAGTACCATTATGTACCATTGTATGTTGTTGTATCATGGATTCCAACCAAAAGGGTAGTGGAGAATGTTTAACCTCAGCCGCAGTTTTGTATTCAATCTCGGACTCAGCAACCATCGGCAACATCCCTTCCGTACTTTGGTAATCTCTTAATTTATCCTTGATATCCAGTAACCATCGTTCACTTGTATATTCAAACCGTTCCGGGTCTAACAAGCTCTGCATATACAAGGTATTAACGTTTTTAAGGTTAATGGTAGAGTCGAGTACATCAGAAGTCTTATCTATCCCTAGCTGATCAATAATGTTATTTAATTTTTCTTCAATGACTTCGTAGACTCGTAAATCTACCGTGTTATTTGTAAGCATATTGTATGCTTCTACCGGATGCTTTTGACCAATCCGGTCTACCCGTCCAATCCTCTGTTCTATCATCATGGGATTCCATGGTAGATCGTAGTTGAACACTATATGGCAGAATTGCATGTTTAGTGATTCACCTGCTGCATCTGTGGCGATCATGATTTGAGCATTATTCTTAAAATCAGATAGAGATCTTTTTCGCTCGTCTAAGTCTAATCCACCATGTATAAATGAAGTTGTAAATCCATTTGATCTGAAGTACTCAACCAGCATTCTTTGAGTTGTTCTGAACTCAGTGAACACAAGTACTTTAAGCTCGGAGGCTGGATCTAATTGCTTTAGTTCATTTATTTTTTGGAGTAATGCCTCCGCTTTGGCGTCCGTTTCAGAGTCCAGACAATCCCGAGCTTGCTTAATTAAATTCGATAGTATTTCCTCCTCATCCACAATGCCACTATCATCAGTTGGATAAACTGAATTAAAATCCAGGGGTTCATCGTATTCCATCATTGAACTATCTACGTCTCCTGAATAATCTTCAAGTTCAGATTCTTCATTGGATTGAAGGCGTTCTAACCTTCCTAGCATGGCCGATAAAATGGCAGCTGTCGAACTACTCACCAGCCGTTGAAATAAGATCATGATCAACCCCTGAGCTGAGTTCCCAGATCTTTTGGCCGAGTTAAACCCTCTCTTAACATAGTTTGTTACCGCATCGTACAAAGCCATTTGTTGTTGATGCTTGTTGATATCCAAAAAAACATCAAAACGGTGCGTGCGACGCTCATTAAAAAGTTTTTCACCATCATAATCTACCGCATGGCGTTTCTCGGTACGAATTACATAAGGTTCTAACTCTTCGATTCCTGGTAAGCCTTCCCCATCAAAAGCATCAGGGTCCAGAAGCTGAAGAATACGCCGAAAATGATCTGATTTCCCTCGATGTGGTGTTGCCGTTAGTAAGAGTACATTTGGAACGGTATTACATAATTCCTGTGCCAGAATGTACCGGGAAACGGTGGAGGTTGCTCCTCCCATTTTGTGTGCTTCATCAATGATCACCAAGTCAAAGTCTGCCTCTAATACCGCTTGCATACGATATTTATTGTATTCTTCTATACGCTCCTGCGACCAACCGCGACGACGCTCTAATGGTTTTAAAGCATCCGTAGAAACAATAATTTGGTTATGCTGGGTCCAGAAATTGAACTCCTCATCGGCATTTATATTTGAGAATGTACGTGCCATAGAGGTGATCATTTCCGAATCGTAGAGGTGAAACACCTCATTGAAATGTTCCTTCAATTCGCTTTGCCATTGCATCATCGCCGATTTTGGTACAATGACCAATACTCTCTTTATATCACCCCGAATCTTAAGTTCTTTGAGAATCAGACCCGTTTCGATGGTTTTACCCATTCCGACTTCGTCAGCAAGTAAGAACCGGTTCTGGTTAGACTGCATTACTTTTTCCAATACCAGGATCTGGTGTGGTAAAGGGATAAGACTGCTTTCGTAGGGAGCAAGGATATTTTTTCTGGCTACTTCTTCTTTAATCTTAGCTGCAATGGATATGAAACGAATGTAAGGCAGCGAATAAGTGATAGATGGATGCTCAAGCTCCTCATAGGGTACTTCTAAAAAACTACCGTCTTCATTTAGTTTGATCCACGCTATACGTTTACCAAAAACCTCTTTTTCACCAACTATTTCACATGCTTTGCCTTTGTAAATCATTTCGAAAGATCTAATAACGTGTTCTGAATTTCATCCCGCAAATGTGGATCAACGTTTACTTCGTTTGCAAAGGTTTTCCAGTTCTGGACGGTCCTAATGATCTCATCTATGATCTCGGCTACTTTTTTACGTTTCATAGATATACTTTTACCTACGTTTAGTAGATCTCTTCGTGTGATATCTTTTCGTTTTCCATTGATACTAAGGGCATGCTGACTTACCCATTGGCTTCCCGGGCGATAGGCATGGCAAAGATCATAAGCAGGAGCTAATTCCCACGTTGAACCTTTCTTTAGCAAGAAGGAAAAATTCTTGGTATGGTCATCGCAATTACGGGCAATGACATTGAAGACCATTCTGCGAAACATTTGCTCGGCATCTTTATAGGTGAGCTTGAGCTCTCGCATACTTTGGAATAGCTGCTCATAGCTGAAACTGTTTACCTGGTTGTAATCAAAATGTTTAAGTCCACAGAAAGTTTGCATATGGTGTTTGATATGGCCAGCATCTCTATCAAATCGTTTGGTCATAAAATGGGCGCGACCATTTTCTTCTAAAAGGTGGCATCGCATCATGTTGATACCACAGGCACTTGCCATGTTGTAGTACGCCATTTCAACCCGACCGTACCCCTTACTTGATCCCAATTGAACATCACTAACCCCATCCAGCTTGATGAGCCAGTGTTCGAAACCCTTTGGGGCTTTGGTTTGGCCTGATTTTACCTCTCCCGTTTTTTCATTCCATGCAATAACTGCTTTTGGCCGGGCCCCACCCGCAGAAGTACCTATTTTCAGAATCTCAGAAACGGCTTTTTCTTCATCCTTTTGAAGATTTGTGGCAAATCCTTCCCGTTGATGGAGCATTTTTTGAGCCACGCTTACCAAGCTATCAATCTCTACAGAAAAGGTATTGACATTCTCTTTCAGTACTGTGGGTTTGAATTCTAAGGCACCCATTCCGCGAGCCCCGATAAAGCATAACATTTCTACCGGATTCATACTGTCTTGGGGTCGGCCTCGCTGGGCCAGCCACATATTGATCAGTTGATTACCATAGTTATCCGGAAGGGCATCGGCAAGCAAACCCGGCAGACCTTTAAAGGCGTCATAGCTGGCATTCCGGTCTTTTCGAAGTTCTGGAAATGAGAATATGTTCTTATTTGAATTAATCGGCATTTTCAGTGGTGAGAGTTCCCATCCTAGTTTTTTAAATCCCGGGTCGTACTCAAAGGAAGCAAGTCCGGAGTTCTCATCCCAGGCTACCGCACCTGCTAATTCTCCCCATATGTATACTTCTGCTACCGTGATGCTCATGATCTACCAATCCGTTTCGGTTGTTGGTTCTTGGGTTTTCCCTCTCGCTCTTTTCCGTTTATTCTTTTCCATCCTGGCCAAAGCCAACGGGCTGATAGTTTCTTGAACGGTAAAGGTATTCATCATTTGCAGCTGGTTCAGAACACGCAGTACCTGGATCAGGGTAGAGAGATTAACAGTTTCCCCACGCTCAAGTAGACTTAAGGTGGAGCGGCTGATACCTGCCTCTGCAGCCAATACTTCCTGCGTCTTATCCTGCTCCATGCGATGATGTTTGACAAATGCACCGATATGCTCAGCCAATGCCTTATCACTCATCGAATCCCAATTTTTGAATGAGTTATCAGTCATAACACAATAATATTACCATTAATGAATGAAATTTCATTCAAGATAATTGAAACAATATCTAATTACAACATGAATGATTTATCATGCATTAGGCGGAAATAAAGCGTTTAATGAATGAATAGTCATTCACTATACTTTAGAACTGGCAATATCATAGAACTGAAGAAGCACTTCATCTTCCATGAGCAGGTTGTTTGGAATGCGTTCTCCAACTGTTACTATCGTTTTAAAATCTTTGTCTTGGTAGCATTGCTTGAACCCTGCACGCAAGGCTTCTACACGGGCTTCTTTGATCTTTCCTTTAGGCTTGGATGCCTGCTCCTTGTATTCCTGGAATTGCTTGAGCAAGCGTTTCGTACGAAGCTTCTCAAGATCAGCTTCGTTTTCCGGATCGGGGACATACCAACGCCCAACGTCATCTTTTAAGAAGTTTTCCTCAAGTATAGTAGCCAGTTCTGGTAGAATATCTCCTTTACGTACCCCTGCTAAAGCTTGCATCCATTCGGGGTGAATATCCTGATAAGTAGAAGGATTTCCGGAAAGCAGGTTCTTTAACCAAATTACGCCATCCTGCTCGGAAGAAACTAAAATAGAAAGCTGTACAAACTCCGGGTTGTCTGCTTTCTTTTTATCGTACTGTTGAACCTGTTCGTTTGTAAAGAACATCCCATCCCGTTCTATAAATCGCTCGCGTAGTCCTTTCTGGAAAGCTCCGGCATCGATAGGCACGGGAAGATTACGTTGCACGTAAAAAGCAATGAGCCGATCGAATAAAATCTTAGGACTGCGCTCGATAATGGCAGTAGTAGAATTACCCGTGGTTAAGTGAATTGGCAAGTGATCCAAGTGTTCTTCTACAAAATCCCAGATCGCTACATCACTATGTTGGTGTTGTTTAAACCTGTCATCAAATTCCGAGGAAGGCTTGTAGCAGGAGATAATTAAATCTTGAACAGCAGCACCTGGACGTATATCTCCGAGTATAGTAGTAGATCCTTTATCTAGTTTATTAACTTGTGATACTAGAAAACCAGCTTCGGTTAATGATGACTGAATTAGATTCCATACAGATGCTTTAGTGTTATGAAACTCAACGCTCATATACCGATTTGGTTTTAATACTCTAAAACACTCAATAAAACAACTTGTCATTAATCTACCATAGTCAAAAAAGTCCTTCCCTTTAGTTTCATCTATTACAGCTTCAACATTGTAATTAGTTTTAACCTTAAGCCAACCCTCCAAAAGTAGATTCATTTCACTATAAATAATGTTAGCACCAAAAGGTGGATCATTATAGATATAATCAATCGAGTTTGAACTTATATTCGAAAGTGAGGTAGATGACTGGGTAGTAACAAAATGTGAGTTATGATGTTTTGGTTTAGCGAGCTCGGCTTTCTTGTACTTATTGATCTTTCTTGAGAACGAATCAAAAACATTTTTTTCCATTCTTACTATAGGCATATACAAATTGCCTGACATTCCACCGCCTCCACCGAAATAACCCTGACGCTCAGATATAACTGTAAAGATTGAAGTGAGAATAGACCTTACTCCGTTTCTGGATTCTATATTGCTAATTTTTAACATTCTACTCCAAAGATCAGAATAAACTATCAGGTTTCGAGTAGATAGAAACTTGCTAATATTGTCGATACTTTTTTTACCAAGTTGGGCAAGTTTAGCTGAATAACCATTAGGGTCGATTAAATCTTTTGGGTACCATATAGAATAGTTATTCAAGTATTCTTCCGCTTTTTCAGTAAGATATAAATCATATAAATCTACCTCTCTATTTATTCTTGATTTTCCTTTTCCAGCATTAACCCATACTATTTTTTTCTTTTTATCGCCGCGAATAACAACACGTTCAATTTTTCTGACATTCAAATTCACCCCACAATTAGGACAGGAAAAAGAATTTTTGGTTTGAACCTTATTTCCAAGGTGTTTTACACCGTGTGGGAAAAAAGGAAATTCAAAAACACATTCTGGACAATTAAACACATCTGTCCATACATAATAATTCACATCCAATTTTGAATTACCATGTTTAGCCTTATAGAGCCAACCTAATTGGTCTTTAGATTCGGCTAAAATTCTCTTTGCATTATCAATGACATCAATAGCATTTTGAGATATTGTATTCATCCCTGATAAAAAAGTAGCAACAGTAGACAAATCATTAAGAATTACTTTTCTATTTAATTCGCGAGCTGCTACTCCTGTCATACCAGATCCAGAGAAAACATCTAGAATTACATCTCCTTCGTTAGTGTAATACTCTATTAACTCTTTTATAATGCTAGGAGGGACTTTTGTATGGTAAGGGTGAAATAGATAAACATCGTGTCTCTTATTTACATTAAAATCTTTTGCGAATGGTTCTTTAACTATTTTTTCATCTTTACTTGATGAAGTAACTCTTTCCAACCATGGGTTTGGACATGCTGTGTAATAGGGAGGATCAGAAAGATTAATGATATCCTCGTCTTCCCCTATGGGAAAGCCTTCCATTTTTTTGAGTTCGGGAAGTTTTTTGCGGAGTTCCTCTCTGAAAAATTCCCGGCGGTCTTCTTCTGAATTAAAGGTTTTACCAAGGACGGTGATGGGTTGTTGCTTGCTCATATTAGCTTAAGTTCTTTATAATAGTGTCAATATCGTTGCTCAAGGTGCTATTTTCATAGGTAGTGAGTAATTTCTTTGGGAAGTGTTTCTGGTACCATGCTTCTTTCTTTTCCCAGTGTTTTTTATATCCTGGCAGATCTAATCGCCCTACATGCTCTAAATAGTATTCTTCACCCTGCATCATAATGGTGAAGTCCGGCAGATAGAAGGTTCCATCCGAAGCAAAAAGAGGCTTTTCATACCAGAAAGGGACCATTCGTTCGGTTAGCATATTTGCAATAATTACTTCCGATTTAGATCGTACCATATATTCAGATAAGGTCTGATGAATCTTTCCTTCCTCATACCAATCGTTCATGATCAGTAATTCTTTCGGTAAAGGTTTAAAATCAAATAAGGATGCGTTGATCTTATTTAATCGGTTAGCTTCCGGGCGAGTCAATTGCAAGAATGCTGAAATATCTTGCTCAGCAAAGATAGTAAGTTTGGTTTTTGCCCGGGTTACTGCCGTATATATCAGTTCTTTTGAGAGTAAGGATTTTTTGTTCTTAGGTAATACCAAAAACACCTGATCAAATTCACTACCCTGTGATTTATGCACTGAAATAGCATACGCTAATTCCAGATTTTCAATAGGTTTTTCTTGCGGCAGATTCCTTTTATATCCTTTTTTTGTCTTATACGAACCGATTTTTTTACCAAAAGGGATGTGTGCATTTCTTCCTTCCAGATTTACGACAAAGCGTTGTGGACGAAAAGATGGAGCCATATGCTTGGTTTGGTACCAACGATCCTCTGATTCGTCGTAAAACTTTTTGCTATCAAATCCGTGCGGGCGTGTAAACCCCATCTCTCCATTATATATCTTGATCTGTACATTGCCTTGTCCGGGCACCCAAGCCCAAATGGGGTTTGATTTCGTTCTGTTTCGAAACTGGATTACTTTATCGAAGAGAGAGATCCCATCAACAAATTGCTGATTTTCAAAACGGGTTTTGTTGAACTTACTCTGGAAGAAAGTGTTTAACGCATCGGTACCAAAAAGCTCAGATCGATAAGGAGAGATCACCTGAAATTTATTAGCTCTTTTGCCGGATTTTAGTTCAGAATCTTCAAATGCCTTGCCCAATAATTCCCAATACCGATCTTCATTGTACTCAATACCGTGTTCTTCTTTGAGATTAAGGACTAATGTATTGAACATAAGATCATTCAACTCTTTCTCAGTATCCCAAAAGTGAACATCTATGTCTTTTAATTCACCAGAAAAGTCAAGCTCCTGAATACGCTTTAGCAGGTCGGTTTGCTTCGCTTTTCTTGTACCGGTATCCTTTAAATCTTCATCAGGTGATTTACTTTGTATGAAGATGGATGCCAGATCTAAAATTCCGGTGCCACGACCTTCTAGTTTGTTTTCACGTTGACGAAGGTTTTCCTTGAGTTCTCCTCTGTTTTCTGGTGGTAACCAGTCAATTAGATCTGAAAATATCTTCCCATAACCTATAGGAGGTAGCTGGTTAGGATCTCCCACAAATATTATTCGTTGCACAGTATTCCAATTGATCGCTCTAAACATCGTAGCCATGAGCGATTGATCTATCATTGAAGATTCATCGATAATGAATATTCGAATATTTTCTTCCTGGTTTCCACCCTCTCTCTTGTAGGTGAAATTATCATTCATCCAGGTCCGCTCTGCCAAAAAAGAATGAATAGTTTGGGCTGGCTTACCTGAACGCTCACGTAGTCTATCAGCCGCCTTGCCCGTTGGAGCAAGCAGTAAAAAAGATGTGCCAGCTCCATGAGCTTTTTCGATACCGTCAATAATGGACTTTACTACCGTAGTTTTCCCGGTACCAGCACCTCCGGATATGACACTCAGGCCTTTATTGAAAATCCCTGCACATACCGAGGCCTGTGCCTGAACAGCTTCTTTATATTCAGCCGGATTTAGTTCAGCAATTTTTGACCTGCCATCATACAAAAAAGATTCCCAATTCTGTTGGGTAACCGGGCTTTTAAAATTTGTAATCGTCCTGTTTGCTAACTGCCGTACTTTTTCTTCAATAAGTCGTTCATCTTCGTAAATATCACGTAAGTATAGATAGAGATTATCATCACCATCTTTTCTCAAAACCAATGACTCTTTTAACGTCTCCGCATAAGATTCAAAATTTCTCATTTTGAAATCGAATTGTCGCCATTCACTTAAATAGGATATGTATTTATTTACTCCATTTAGCACGATTTCAGCTGCAGAAAAGGTATGAGGCGCGATTGTTTTAAGCTTGTTCACACAAAGAGCTCGGAATCGGATATCACTTCCTTTTGTTGTCAGAGCAGACAAACCCAGATCCGGAGAAGGAAGCATGCCGTGATCAATTTTTGAAAACGTAATTAGATCATCCGGACCATTACCTACATAGTTCTCACAAAGTATATATGGATTCTGACACAATTCCTTATTTGAAACAGTTAATCCATTTTGTTGTCGATCATCGGAGAGTAACTGCGTAATTTGATTTAAACGGGAGGATTCTTCGATATCAAATCGCGGTAAAATATCCAGCAGAAATTCTATGTCTTCTTCATCTTTGGTTGCAAATTCATCACGCGCATTGCCCAAACGTATTGGATCTACAGTAACATCGTCAATACTCTTACCCTTAATTAAAAAAGCTTTGATTCGATTATAAGCTTCCACTTCTTTACCATTTGCAGTCTCTTTTTTGAAGTAATTGCCTAACTCTGGCAGGTCGAGATAATTTAGGACTTGAGGCAGACCTGGATATTCTCCTCGACTTTTCCAAAGTTCTGCGACCAACTCGTGCAACCATTTTCTACGAGCACTCCAATCCTCCGTTGTATCTTCAAGCTCATATTCCAGAATATCTACAATCTCTAAGGCTCGCTCTACAAGCTCTAGTGCATCATCATCGGAGATATGTCGCATTGCATATTTGAAGTTCCTGGAATTCTCCGGGTAAAAGGCAATTTTATCTAAGACTTCCGGTTGGTTTTTATATTTGTGATAAGGGATTCTAAACCCTTCCTCTGGATAATTTGAGGTGACCGGAATCTGCCAAACGAACGCACCAGCATATCTTTTTCTCTCCTCTGGGGTAGCACGTTCATATTCCATAAAATCATGGACTTTCTTTACTCTTCCAATACCTACAATCACATACTTTCTGTCATCTTCACTGGACAGAGGGTTGCTGTAATTGCTGTAATAGAAAATGAGAGAAGTTTCTTCTTTAACTTCACTCATAAAGGATTTTACATTGGCAATTCTATTATCATAATTAAAAGTGCCGTCTGAGTTTTTATCCTCCTCAAAATACATTTCCTCATACGGCCAAAGGCTCACCGTATTTGGTTGCATCTCCCATTTCTTAATTTCTTTATTCGTATACCAAGCAGGAGAATTTACCTGAGCAATGGTAGTATCCTTACCAAAGGCATTATTACTGAAACAACAGGGAGGAATATAGTCTTCTGAAATTTTACTACAGGAACATCCAGCATATTTTTCAGCCTCAACCTTCTGTAGGTGCTTGTTCTCATACATCTCACCCGGGTATGAATGCTGACCGGTACAGTACGTATTTGCTTCTGGATCTTTACAAATAGTACCATCCCAACCATCGTCATGCCACGTCAAACGAGCAGATATATGTTTTGGCTTATCCATGGATCTATTTTAAAATGATTCTGATTTTATCGCGTTCTTTGCCTTTAGAAACCTGATCGATATATGCTCGAAATGCTTCTACTGCTTCATCCGGAGTTAGCGGTTTATTGAATGTAGATTTTAAGTCTTCCTGACGAAGCTCAATCTTTTCTAGCCCTTTATACAGATTGATAATTGCATTTCGAATTTGGATGGCATTATCTCTCCCCAAAGTCAGAGATCCTGATTTAAACTCTGAAAGTATCTTTCGGGTAGGTTCGTCTAACAAACTCCAATTCTTTTTAACCATGGGATCATCTAGGGTATCGGATAAGGTTTCTACCCATTGTTCCAGAATATCTTCTAAGTCGGTTTTTAATTGCTTGATGCTTAAAACTTCCATCCCTTCATACTCTACCGGATTAAAATCCTGATAGGGGGCAGTAAGAATCAGCTCTTTGTTTACGGTTGGATCTGCAGGTTTTAACTTATTAAGCTTATTGTGCCAATGATGAAACTGTCCGGTTGAAAGGAAGTCCGCATCTTTTAAAATTTCGCAGATCACTATTTCTTCCGAATCGAGTAGAGCTTGTTTTTTTGTATGATCACTTTCACTGATTCTGTGTTTCAGATATAAACTAAGGTACCAGTCCGCATATCTTTCCTTTAATTCGGATAACTGTTTCTTATAAGCAACTATCACCTTTTTATCACCGGAGCTTATTTCACTGTTTAGACTATTTAAGGTATTGGTGATTTCAGATTTAAAAACCTGGTCGGTGATGTATTGCTTGCACTGCTGCAAATAGGATATGTCCGTACTAAGTTCATCCAATTCGTCTAGCAACTGCCTTAATGTTTCTACATTCCTTTTTATAGGTAGAACTTTATTCAGTTCCTCTGTAGAATAAGGAAAGTTCTTGATCTTGGCTTCTGAGGTATAATTCGCGAGTTTATCGCAAAAACCAGCAAATGCTACAAAATCATTGCGGTATACTATGGCTTGATCTGGGGATATGATCTCTATGCCGTTAAAAATAAACCCACCTTGAATTTTATGTTGTAAGGCTACCGTTTTTTTCGCCCACTCATTTGCAGCATTTACAAGATAGGTATAGGTAGATGGATCTTTGAGTTGATTACTTAAGTCTCTTCCCAGCATTCCCATGAACATGGTTTTAAGGGCTGCTAAATTTAACCCCTTCGGCTCTTTTATATGGGTAAACGAAAAGAAATCTTGTTTCTGCAGATCTCTGAGTTCATTGAGATTGGTAGAATTAATGGCTTTACCAGAATTCAGGGTAATTTCAATTTCGCCCAAAGCTGCAAGGGTCGCCATTACAACGAATTCAAATTCTGCTTCTATTTTAAAATCGGTAGATAGCCACAGGTTATCACTTTTGTCAACATATTCAATGATTTCATCACGATTTAGCACCATACCTTCGCCTTTTTCTTCCAGCTTTTTCATTAAGCTTTTGGCATAAGGCGAGTGACTATAATCGAGCATGCCGGGAACCCAACAGCCAAGCCCGGCCAGGATACCTTCACCATCTCTGTTAGCCTGTTCAGGGTTTGCAATTTTTGTCAAGGCCTGCTTTATCAGTCGATCAAAATTGTCTTTCGCAACCGGTGAATTAAGCTGGGTAAATTTGGGATAGTGAGGACGTTCATCTTCAAACCAATTCTCAAATACTTCTGAGGCTACAGAAGAAAAGATCTGTTCTTTCGTTGATCCTGCTCCCGGTAATGGATACCCACTTAGGGGGCGTTCCTCTCCTTGATAATCCACCTGTGTAATTTGAACAAACTCTTGGTCAAAGAGCGCCCTGGCTTTTTTATTCAATTCATCAATCTTCTGACGATATATGGCTTTTTGTGAGCTATCCGCTCTAATCTCTAATGCTGATGCCGCACCAAAAAGAGTTACTGTAGATTTAAAATCCTTAGATAGTCCATCGAAAATAAAATAGACTTCATCTTCTTCATGGTTTCTGCCTTTTTTTTCATCATCAAAAATAGGCATGAAGTACATGTAAAAATGTTGCCTTGGATGAGTCGTAGATTTTTCATTCGGATTCCCGAAGAATATGTACCCATCTCGATAGGTTTTATGGGATTTCCAGTCGATACTGTGTTCCCAGATTCGAAAGCCAGTCCTATATGTGTTATGATCTAACGGGAGATTAATCTCCAAAAACTTGAAGAAAAATTCATCTTTTTGAGAATCAGGCATTGTAGCAGTATAGTCTTTAATCTTCTGATCAAAGTTAATGCCTCCTTCAATTCTGAGATGGTATTCTGCATTTTCAGGATCTTTATCGAAATATTGACCAGAGGTGGCAGTGAGGATTTGCTGCGCAGTAGAATCAATGATATCAATGAGGAAATTTCTTTCAGTAGCAAGCTTATCTGTGAGACATAAGTCGTCAACTAAATGCTCTGAATTGGTACCATTTTGTTTTTGAAGTTCATGCTGAAGTATTCGTATAGCACAAGCATTGACAATACGTTTTGCAATAGGTTTCTTTGAAGTTCTTACCCCTGTAAAATAAGACTCTATTTTATCCTCAATTGTATCCGTAATTTCTTTCACTTTACGGACATCCGGAATAGCCATCATATCCTGGCTCCGTTGCATATCTTCCCAATATCGGTCATAGGTAAGTAGGCCGGGGTTGTCACCTGGAACCTCTTGCTCTAGCATTTCAGAAAACTGATTAGAAAGGGTTTTAAGGATCTCTCTCTGACTTTTACCAATTCTGATTCTTTCAAAATTCTCAAAATAAGTTGGATGAACAGGGAATAACTCGATGTAATCTTGCGTCCGTCCATGCATGTCGGTAAAAAGCTTTAAGAACGGATCCAGATGTTCTTTAATCTGTTGTTTCTGGTGTTCATTCTTTTTCAAAAGTCGATTTTTTACTATAAAGGCGACATCGTCTTTGGTTATTTGGATGTCTTTATAGCGATCATTTACCTTTTGGAGAGTTTCTGCTGCAAACTGAAATTCGGGTGAATGGTATATCATCTCCTGAACACCAAACATAAACTTGAATTTTGAACCATCGCAAGCCTGACCTAAAGCCTGCAGTACTTGAAGATCCTGATTAAGTTTATCTGCTGTACTTCTCCCTTTTAGATAGGCGAGCATTTCATCTACAACCACTAAAAACCCTTTATCCGGAAAAGCCTCTTCAAACTCAGCCATCATTGACTGTAATTTATCAGAATAGGGTTTTGGTCCATGCCCTTCAAATGAAAATGTAACCCCTTCACTCTTTAAGTAATTTTCAATCTGGTCAGTGATAACTTCCCATAGGCTTTCAGTATTACCTAGTTCAAAACGAAGAACTTTGAATTTCCCTGCAATTTTAATTAGCTCTTCCTTTGGCTTTTCCTCAGTGACCAACTCTATTAATGATTCTTCTTCTGCAATTAAAGAGACCAACGACATAAGATGAGACTTACCGGTACCATAATTACCAACTACTTGTAGACCGAATGATTCACCGGTATAACTGTAATCGAGGTTTCGAACCATCAATGGAATAAGATGATCTTTGAAAGCATCAGAGAATACAAAGGTTTTCACCAGGGTTTTCTGAAAGTCAGCTTCCCTCGTTTTACTGAACTTCACCACTTCTGTAATAGGATCGAAATTCAATAGCTCTTTATATTTCATAATATGATATGACTAAGGTTCTTAATATTCGTTTTGATTCCTCTTTCCTTGGAAAGAAAATATAGATGGCTGTCCACAATATCTCCCTGCCACTCTACAAATAAAGCATTGTTTAGGGAGTATTTTTCAAAAAGTTGGTAAACATTCAATTTCAATGCAGGTTCAAAAAGTATCCCTACGTTTTTGATCGAAAGGTACTCCCCGTATGACTCATGTACAGCGACTGAATCACTAAACATATCATCAATTTCCTGCAATACCCGATTTGGTAATTTTTCAATACCATCAAAATTGTAAATACATTCTGAGAGGGTTTGACCTAAATCGATGGTTTTAAGAAAGTCAAACTCATCACTGTGAATTATAATCTTATTCCGAGAAAAGACACTTATGTATTGAGTTATTGTTTCTTCCATTATCTAAAGAGCCAACCGTTAAATCCCATTCGTTTCATTGCTATATAAACTATTATGTTTTCTTTATATGTATAAGTGTGGAGTATAGTGATTCTCAAGTAAATTTGAATCTAAAAAGAGAAAGCAA
>Ga0316208_1001760_pt1 | contig 19458 bp, 14 predicted proteins | sample 3monopyrite_MG_FD_204944 | JGI IMG/M metagenome (GOLD analysis project Ga0316208, IMG submission 204944) | Microbial mat bacterial communities from mineral coupon in-situ incubated in ocean water Damariscotta River, Maine, United States -... | ecosystem: Environmental > Aquatic > Marine >...
ATATGCTCTGATCGAAAAATATCGTCCGGATGCGCTCAGTGAACTCTTAATCTTTGATACTCAAAGCGAAAATACTTTGGAACTTGTCAGTGAATAAATACCCTTGTCGGTGATGTCTCGGGTGGGTAACACCCCTGACTATAACGCCTACTGATGGACGAATATTGCTAGACTAATACTGCTCATCAACATCTTGGTTATGAAGAAACCCCGCCCCATAATTTAGGCTGCAACCCTTTAATGATACCCTGCTGGATTTCAAGCGGATACTCTCGGTCATCCGCCATCCATAATGGCCCGTCAAGATCGACAAAATCTGCATCACTTGCCAAAATGAGCGCAGGTGCCATCGCCAAAGAAGTTGCAACCATGCAGCCAATCATAATCCCAAATTCGTATTTCTTTGCTGCCGCCAAAAGCTCTAACGCGCCAGACAAGCCCCCGGTTTTATCTAATTTAATATTAATGAGTTGATACCGCCCTTTAAGGCGCTCTAAATCTGCACTTGTATGACATGCTTCATCAGCGCAAATTGGTACTATATTATCATAATTTAACAGGCAATCATCATCCCCTGCAGGTAACGGCTGTTCCAACATGGCCACACCCATTTCTGCTAAATCTCTATCTACTGACTTTAATATACCCAACGACCAGCTCTCGTTCGGGTCTATAATTATTGTCGCCTGTGGCGCATTTTCACGAATAGCGCGGATGCTGTCCAATATATGGGTATTACCAAGTTTTACTTTAAGCAGGGGGCAACCGGACAAAGCTTTCGCTTTCGCACCCATTTCGGCAGGCGTGCCCAAAGAAAGTGTCACCGCCGTTACTGTAAGAGCTGGCTCCTGTAGCCCTAACGTCTTTACAACCGATACGCCCGTTTGTTTGGCACACAAGTCCCACAAAGCACAGTCTACTGCATTTCTGGCTGCACCAGCAGGGAGAAGCGCCGTGAGTTCGCCGACAGAAAGCCCTTTTTCAATCGCGGGCCGTATACTCTCAATTTGCTGAATAACTGTTTTCGGAGTTTCCCCATACCGCGCATAGGGTGTTGCTTCCCCTCGCCCTTGTATATTTTCTTGGCTGATACTCACTGTAACAACACGAGCTTCAGTTTTTGCCCCGCGTGATATTCTAAAAGCTTCTCTTAGCGGCCATGCCTCTTCCTGCACTTCTACTGTATATGTCATAAAGAAAGCCTATCTATGATCGCCCCAACACCATGCCGCAAGGGGTCAACACAAGGAACACCAAACTGCACCGCTAAATCTTCACAATATGCTAAAGCAGCTGCTTGATCTAAAATTGAACTATTGAGAGAAATCCCGCCAAATTTTACATCTGGACTTGTTAGTCTCGCCGCTTCTAAATTAGTTTTTATACACTGCGCCAAGTCGGGTAACGCCTGGTGGGGAAGGCCGCGCATGTGTTTCCTTCCAACTTCATGGCACAGTATAAGTACCGTCGGCTGAGCACCATGTAACAAACCCAAGCTGACCCCCGCATAGGAAGGGTGAAACAATGAACCTTGCCCTTCAATAACATGCCAGTGGTTCGCAGCTTTACTCGGCGCAAGGTCTTCTACCACACCCGAGATAAAATCAGCGACAACAGCATCAATCGAAATGCCTGACCCACTAATCAAAATACCTGTTTGGCCCGTCGCACAAAAAGACACATCCACCCCCCGGCTCGCGAGTTCGCCTTCCAGTGCCAAACTGGTATACATTTTACCAACTGAGCAGTCGCTACCAACAGTCAATATGCGATTGCCCGTACGCTGCTCGCCTGTTCCCACGGTAAAATCACCCGTAGCATGGCGAACATCAAAGAGCTGCCGCCCAAGGGCCTTTGCCTTTTCATGAATTTCCGGAATATCGGCGAGCCGTTGGTGCAAACCGCTGGCAACATCCAAACCATGCTCAAGCGCCTTTAAGATAGTAGTGAGCCAACTTTGCGAGATTTTCCCGCCCCGGTTGGCTAGACCAACAACAAATGTTTTCGCGCCCTTTTCTACTGCTTCCTCAATAGAAAGATTGGTAAGACCTAAAGAAATCTCACAGCCTGGCAGTGTATTTTCCCCGAGACATTTTTCTGGGCGCCACTGCGCAATACCCCGCGATGTTTTAACTGCGAGAGGATCTGTCGCATCACCTAGAAAAAGCAAATAAGGGTGTTGGATGTTCATTTTTTTATCTCTGGGTCCATTTAACAGCAACTATACTGCGTCAACAAAATAACAGGCCCACAACAAAGGTAAAAAACTAAGATTTCTGGAGCCCATAACTAAAAGCTATAGGTCAAGACTTTCTCAAAAATTCCTGATAAACATCACGAATGCATTCTAAAAACTTCACACATATTATAGGCAGCGGGCGGCTCTCAAGATACAGTCCTTTCACTGAATAGGTAAGCGGCGGCGAAAAACTGCGTTTACAAACAACCCTTGAACTGTCCGCCGCAGCTGTTAACTCATCAATAATGGCGATACCCTCCCCAAGAGCGGCTAGACTTTTCGCGATATAATAAGTTTGCACTGTGATTGCCGAATCAAATTGCACACCGCACTGAACCATGTGTGCCGCAAGCAAGTCACTCAGTGGCCCACTATCTTTGATCCCTATAACTTTTTTACCTAATAAATCTTTAAATTTTAACGCTTTTAGCTCATCTGGTAATTCACCTTTTCTGTAAACGCAGACAAACTCTCCGTCCCCGAATTTATATTCTGACAGCCCCACATGCGACGGCGGATTAAAGGCCAAGCCTATGTCATTTTCACGTTCATATAAGGATTGAGCCATGTCGGCATGGTGGCGCGTTTGAATGTCAAAATTCACTGCCGGATAGTCTTCCCTAAAGCGGGCGATTGCAATGGGAAGTATATTCAGGCCAAGGGCAGGCATCACTGCAAGGCGGATATACCCTGCCCCTCCCTTTTTCAAGTTTGCGGCTTTTCTCTTTAAAATATCCACTTGCAGATAAACTTCTCGCGCTTCCGCAAACAACATATGAGCTTCGTCTGTTGGAACTAACTTGCCTTTAGTTCTTTCAAAAAGTGGGTACCCCAACTGGTCCTCGGCATGGCGCAAGACCTTGCTTACTGACGGCTGCGAAACATTCAGGTATTTCGCTGCGTTACTGACAGACCCATGGGAATAAATGGCGTGAAAAACTTCAATATGTCGTAACCTCATAAATTTCTATTCCCTAACCCCGTTTATGCAAACCACTGTTTTAATACCAGTCAACAGGACATAATTGATCATATGTTCATTGTCCTCATGTGGGTGCAAATTTACTTGTGCAATACTATCATTGTCTAATCGGTTAATAGTTTTAGCAAGCTACTTCGCTCTGCAGTTATTTTCTTGACTAATTTCTCGTCTGAGACGTTATTAAGCGCATCAGTATCCTCTTGCTCTAGGTCTCAATATTGTGTCACAAAAAGACAATTCGTTCATACAGCCCTTATATGCCCATACGGATAGCGTGATAGGCACAGTGAATGAAGATGCATGGGGACAAACCAAAAATGCCATGTGGGTTATTGACGGAGCCACAGGGTGCGGCCCCCAGTATAGTACAGAAAAAAGTGACGCCCAATTATTCACCCAAATACTCAATGAAACGCTCAAAGCTCACTTGCTCCACGGCGCCGAAACTACTACCCAGAAAATTCTGGAAACCGTAATTTTAGAAACACGAGAGAGCTTTCTAAAGGCTATTGGCCGACAATCAATCCCGCATCCCCACCAACCCTCCGCTGCTTTTGCTATGGTGCGGATCATCAATAGAGAATTAGAAGCCACAATCTTGGGTGATTGCAAAATTCGTATTGAACAGAATGGTGTCTCTGTGAACGCCAGATGCGATCACCGCATTGAGCCATTTGAAGAGCGAACTTTACGCAAGGTAAAGCACCTAAAGCAACAGCACCCCAGCATAACTAACAACGAGCTACGGCAAATACTTAAGCCCTTCATTCTTGAAAACCGGGCCTTCATGAACAGGGAAAACGGCTATTGGGTCATTAGTTTTGAACCCATAGCCGCCGGGCAAGCCATTGTCTACTCACTTCAGATACACGGTAAGGACACGCTCGTTAGTCTATCATCCGATGGGTTTGACCGCTTAAGTGACCTTTATGGAGAAAAACTCTCTCCCCTTTCCGTGCTTCAAAATAAACCAGAGAATATTAGGGGCTTGTTCCAGAAACTTCGAAAAATTGAAGAAAACGACCCTGTTTGTACGGCATACCCCCGCGTGAAAACATACGATGATGCTACATTTATGCTCGCGGAAATCTCGTAGATTTCTGGAGTTCTTTAATCAAAAATCAGATTTGGGTTCAGCAAATTTTGGGGGTCAAGTGTTTGCTTTAAAAGCCGCATAAGAGCAATCTCATCGGCGCTTCTGCTTTGTTGAAGCCATTCTTTCTTCTCTAGACCAATGCCATGTTCCGCAGAAACTGACCCCTTAAATTCTTTCAGGGGTTCATAAATAGAGATGTCAGATAAGCGGCGCGTATTTTCAAGTTTTGAAGGGGCCTGTACAAAGAAATGCAGGTTCCCATCTCCAATATGCCCAAGCGTATAAAGCTTGGCTTTTGGTAGGTATTTCAGGAGTTTAGCCTGCACAGTTTCTACATACTGCTCCATTGAGGAAATGGGTAAACTAACATCATAAAGATAGACAGGTTTGGGGCTCAATATAGCTTCAAAGTCATCCCGGATATTCCACAGATTTTTTCGCTCAAGTTCTGATTTTGGCAATATAGCGTCAATGATTATGTCAGCTTGAAACGCTTGCTCAATCACTTCCATAAAGCGGTCATTATCTCGCACAGGGTCCGCACCATCGCACTCCAACAAAACATAGAAGGGGTGATGTCGCTCCATCGGCGCCTTATGCCATCCAGTTTCTGTTACAGCCTGAAAATACGCACCCCACATTATTTCAAACGCTGACAGACTGCCGCTCAAATAGGTTTTAAAATGATTAAGAAGCCTTGGTACAGAGGCAAAACCAGAAAGCGCTATCAGCGCTGTATTTTTACTTAAAGGTTTGGGTTCGAGCCTCAAAACAGCTTTGGTAATAATACCAAGCGTTCCTTCTGTCCCAATAAATAACTGCTTAAGGTCATAGCCTGCATTATTTTTCAGCATTTTATTCATGGAAGAAATAATGGTGCCATCAGGCAAAACTGCTTCCAGCCCAAGCGTAATGGCACGCGCCATTCCATAGCGAATAACATTAATACCGCCCGCATTTGTAGAAAGATTACCGCCAATAGTGCATGACCCCCGCGCGCCTAAATCAAGCGGTAAAATTCGGTCGTGCTCTAATACAGCCGTTTGTACTTTCTCTAATATGGCCCCCGCTTCAACAGTGATCGTATTACCAACCAGATCAATGTCTGAAATTCGCGTCATTCGTTCAAGTGAAATGACAATATCGTTTGGCGCACTGTTAGTGCCTTGCACGCATGTTGTTCTGCCGCCGTGAGTCACTACCGTTTGTTTATACTGCGAGCATATCTTGAGTATTTCAGACACGTCTTGTGTGGATGCCGGCTTACAGATAGCTTTTGCTTGTACAGGCGCACTATCCCAATAACTTATAGCACGACTAGATACATCCCCCCCCGACATAACGGCCTTGGCACCAATTTTAGCTGTAATTATCTCAATAATATCGGTCATATTGTCATTGCACCCTATATTCAGCGCTAATCAATACACTCATGAAGTTCGCTCACAAATACATACTTATCGCCCCGATAAGCAGACCTAGTATATTCCACAGGGGTACCGTCTTCCAAATAGGTATATCGTTCAATACGCAAGACCTCACTGCCTGCTGCGACAGAAAGCAAACCCGCCTCTGTAGGGGACGCTGTTGAGGCACAAAGCTTTTGCGTACCCCTCACAGGCCTGTTGCCATTTTTTTCAAGCGCCTGATACAATGAATTTTCAATCAAATCAGGGGCTGGTAACATGCTGGTTGGCACAACTGCATGTTCAATGGCAAGAGGCTCTCCATCAGCGAGCCGCACCCGGCCCAGGCGAACAACTTGGGTGGTCATGCTAATTTGCAACTGAGCGGCCTCTTCTTCCGTTGGACTAGCAATTGTCCGCACAAGCCATATAGATGTAGGCGATTCTCCGCGGTATTCTGCGTCAGAAGAAAAACCCGTTAGCTCTTCGCCAGATTGTTCAATTTGATGTGCAACAAAAGTGCCCGCACCCCGACGGCGCAATAACAGGCCTTCACTAATCAACTTTTCAATTGCTTTCCGGATCGTAACCCGTGAAGCCCCTGTGAGCTCGGTGAGCTTACGCTCAGAAGGCAAAACATCGCCGGAAGATACATCCCCCGCTATAATGATTTTCCGTAAATTATTCGCCAACTGAATGTATAAAGGCGCTGAAGAGTCCCAGTCAGGACCGATTTTTTCCAACTTTAATGGCATAGATACCGACTATTCCTTCACCGATTTAAAAGTGTGAGAGCTTTGCGCAAACTTTGGTTTGAACGCATTAAAATATCCTGGCTTTCTGTCAAAGTTTTCCCCATACAAATCAAGATGGCTGTCTTGATATGACGGTCTGACATTGTCAGGGCATCTTTTGCCTGCTGGCTTTTGCAATTAGCGATGCTGCAAATCATATCAATGGCGCGGCTTTCCAGCTTCGCGTTAGAAATAATCATATCAACCATATAGCCCTTATAGACACGCCCGATTTTGCGCATGATTGCCGTGGACAAAATATTTAAAATAACTTTTTGGGACGTACCTGCTTTCATACGGGTGGAGCCTGCTACCAACTCACTGCCGGTTTGCGCCAAAATAGGGTAATGCGCATCCAGTAAGAGAGGGGTGTCCGGGTTATTCGCTATGCTGATGGTCGTTGCCCCAAGTTGTTTGGCTCTTTTCAGTGCGCTATGGGTAAAAGGGGTGCGACCACTGGCAGCAACTGCAATCACAACATCTCCTGCCCCTACATTTGCTTTTTCAATTTGATTTGAGCCGTCTTTCTCATCATCTTCTGCGCCTTCAGCGCTGACCATCAGAGCATCCATGCCGCCAGCAACACAAAACTTCAGGCGCTCCATAGGCCACCCAAACGTTGGCCTAAGCTCAACGCCATCCTGAACCGCAAGCCGTCCTGATGTGCCTGCCCCAATGTAAACAAGACGTCCATTATTGCTGAGGGCATTGGCGGCGGCATCTGCTGCATTCGTAATGTCATCAAGGGCAGGCTCAATCGCAGCTAATGCTGCCAGTTGCCCTTCGTACATGGCTTTAACGGCATCTTGAGTTGCCCAAAGGTCAAACTCTTCAAACCTTTCACTTATCTCTTCTGTCATCGCCCACCTAATCACACCAAGCCATTGTAGGTTTGGTGAAATAATCAATAAAAAAAGTGACGCCCACACAAGATAAGGCGCCACATAGGGAGTTATCTTACCGGTCTAAACAATTGGACCCCAATATTTAAAACCGCAATCTGGTAGCCAGACCAAAAGTCCGCCCAATCACATCATACTCACTTACTGTTCCGAATAAATTACCGCCCGCTGTAGGAACAGGAGGTTTTTTGTCAAAAAGATTATCGACACCAACAGTTACCTGAAAACCTTCGCTATAATTCCAGGCAAAAGCAAGGTCGATATAATTTTGCGCTGCTATAGTATTGCTATTGTCCAGCGCAAAAGCAACGCTTCCGATACGGCGCCAGCTTAGTTGCACATTCAAGCTCTCAGTTAACCAATCCACAGATGCCCGGTGGCGATACCCTGCCTGTAAAATACTCGCAAAATCACCTGTGCAGGATGTACCAAAAGTCCCTTTACAATCAATCGGGTCAACTGTCGCATTATTTTGGCGGGACTGAGACGTCACAATATTACCCTGATAGCTTAGTTGGATTTCATCTCCAAAACCCTCCGGTGCTTCGAAAATATATTGAAGCCCTATATCAAAACCTGCTTGTTTTAAACTAGCAAGGTTAAAGTCATTCACTAAAGCCTGCCGGATCAACCCTGTTGTGGCATCCCGCAAAACAGCGCCACAAAGGGGATTATCCGCGACAGGGTTATCAATATAGCAATTTGTTAGCGCAGAAATGGGCTGAATTTGGCTAACAGCATCTTCAATGCTGATATTATAATAATCCACTGTCATATTAAAGCCGGGGAAATAGTCGGGTGTGAAGACAAACCCCGCTGTGTATGTAACCGCTGTTTCGGGGTTAATGTTCGCATTCCCGCCAAAAGAATAAAGCGCAGCAGAGGTATCAAATGCCGTTCCCGGAGCAGCAGCACCCTGACGCTCACACTGAGCAGCATCGCCTCTGCCATCCAAACACGGATCCCCGTCAAACCGGCCCCCAAGACGCGGGATAAAGCTGGCACTATTTGGGTCAAACAACGCCAAGGTAAGCGCCACCTCAGGCCCCGCGAACTCGCCAAGGTTTGGCGCACGAATAGCCGTTTGCCGTGTTGCACGGAACCGCAAATCATCATTCACAGCCCAACTCACACCAAGTTTGTAGGTGTCAGCTTTGCCTGTATTAGAATAATCAGATGTCCTGTAAGCACCCTCTAAATTTAACTCACGGATTAAGGGTAAGTCCTTTAGGACAGGGACGAGAATTTCGCCGTAAAATTCGTTTGTATCAACCCCGGCATCAATCAGGCTGATACCCCCAAGACCAAACGCCAAGCCTTGGCTTAGAGCGACGCCTGGCGTCTGGATACCCTTATCATCATGATATTCATACCCGACAGCAAACCCAATAGGCCCCGCAGGCAATTCAAACATATCAGCTGATGTACCAGCAACATTCAGCGCAATAACGGTTTGTTCTCGCTGTCTGTTCGAATGGATAATAGGGGTTGTGAATGAACTTAAGTCTGCAGACGGGCCAAAAATATCAACCGTATTGGCGAGGGCCGCAAAACGACTAGTGCCGCTGTTGCTGTTTTTTATCGCATTATTATAAACCGTAGACTCGCCGTCTGTTCGGCCGTACTGCCCGTAAACGTCCCATGAAATATTATCGGTGAAATCGCCGCGCAAACCAGCCTGCACTTGCAACGTACCCCTAACAGTTCTGGTCTCCTGAAGCCCAAGCCCTAAATTACGTTCAACAGTAACTTGTGCTTCACCATTCGCATCAAATGTCAAAAGATTGGCCGCAGCCGCAGGCAAGAATGGGTTATCATTTGAGATAGTCACTGTCTCATTGACAGAAATAGGTGTTTGCCCCGTAGAGCCCGCACCCGTAACTCGAACATGTGAATATAATGCCCGCCCATAAGCCTCAAGAGCACCACCCTCTATCAGTTCATATTTGAAAAACACCCCCGCAGAAATGCGCTCTAAGGGCTGCACCAAAAACCTATCCGGTGTTACATTGGTGGTTTGACGTTCTGATACCATGTTGCCTGAAGCGTCAAATGCAAAAAAATTACCACTCGCTACATCTGTGAAATTACCGCCCTCGCTCGGAATTAATGTTTGCGTAGCATTCGTAAAATCACGCTCGCCAGCGAGCAATCCATGGCGTTTTGAATAGCCGATGTATCCCGTTACATTCCCGCGACCACCCTGAATTTCGCTGCCAAATATAGCATCTACATTATATTGTTCAGCACCCCCTGAAGGCATTTCGTAGCCCGCGGAAATTTCAATACCGTTAAATTCATCATCCAGGACAAAATTCACGACACCTGCGACCGCATCAGCACCGTAAATTGCCGCAGCACCCCCTGTCAGCACATCAACCCGTTTAATCAGCCCAGCTGGAATGGCATTGACGTCAACAGCATTTCTAAAACTAAAGGGAACAGCGCGCGTACCATTTATCAATACCAGCGTTCTATTTTGCCCCAATCCTCTCAAATCAATGGTGGATGACCCAAGACTATCACCAACCGTTGCGCCTGTGCTGTTAGCACCACTGGCCGCTTGGGGCAGTTTTCTTGCGATATCTTCAATTGTAACAGCACGGTCTAATTGAATTTGCTTTTTATTTATTGAAGCAACCGGGCTTGTCGCCGTTAGCTCACTGCGTACAATGCGCGAACCAGTAACCACAACTTCTTCTATTTCGAACTCAGACCTAGCATCCTGTGCCTGCAAGCTTGGTGTGGACAGTCCAACCGCAGTTAACAAAGCTATTTGAGCAGTGGCTGTACTCATCTTCCATTGGTAACCCATGTATCCCTCCCGCGGAAAACCATTATATATTCACTCCAATTGGTATACATATATTAATACCTATATTCAATCATAAAATATAATTGAATACCAAAAAGTATTATAATACACTTATTAAGAGTTTTATTTAACTATACCGCGATAAATATAAATATTTTGGTATTTATATTTGAAATGATATAGGTATTTTAATACCAATATATATTGCCTACTGTCATTCAATGCGTATCATGTAAAACATACTGAAACTTCCGACACGCCATTTGCTTGTCTTATGTGCTTACCACCGGATCACTATTATTCATCAACTAAGGAGACAAACATGGCGACATCATTTGGCACATTGGACTGGGGTGTCCTTGCCTTATACATGCTCTTGCTGTTTGCCCTCAGCTGGTATTTTAACCGGCGTAAATCCGAAAACACCCAAGACTATTTCCTGGGTGGCAATCAAATGTCTTTTTGGGTCGTTGCTTTCTCTGTATTAGCAACAACACAGTCTGCTGCCACCTTTCTTGGTGGCCCTGATCAGGGTTTTCGTGGCACTTATGCGTATGTTGCAGCTACAATTGCACCCATCATTGCTGCACTCCTTGTATCTAAATTACTGATTCCAAAATTTTATCACTACAAAGTGACCACTGTATATGAATTGCTCAACATCCGCTTTGGCGGCACGTCTATGCGTGCTGCGGGTGTGATGTATTTATTTGGTCGATTATTTGCGAGCGGTGCGCGTCTCTATTTGGCGGCCATAGCAGTTGCAATGATACTCTATTCAAACATTGAAGCAGAAAGCATAATCAGTGCAGCCTTCATCATGACAGCTCTCGGTTTTCTTGTAACGTTTTTGGGTGGAATCAGGTCGGTTATATGGAGTGACCTAGTTCAATTCCTCATATATTCACTGTCTGCGCTCGCTGTTCTAGTTTTCCTATATGTGACCATCCCTTTGTCTCTAGGAGAGATGTTAGCGGCCCTAGAGAATGCACCCGGCGGACAAAATAAACTCCAATTTTTCAATTTCGCCTTTGATTTCAGCGATCCGTTTGCGGTTATCTCTATCTTGACCGGCATAGTATTACTGAACTTTGGCAATTCTGGCCTCGATCAGGATACAACACAAAGATTACTCACATGCAAAAACCCCAGAGAGGGTGGACGGTCCCTTATTATGGCAACCATTATGGCCATACCCCTTATCTTTGTCTTCATTTCAATAGGGCAACTTCTTCATATTTTTTATGAAAGACCAGACCTTATGCAGGGCAGCATCCAAACTGCAAACGTAGAATTTAGCGGTGAAAAAATCACTGTCTTCATGAATTTTATCCTCACGCAAATTCCAGATGGTCTCAAAGGCCTTGTCACTGTTGGTGTTTTGGCAGCAGCCATATCTACAATAAACTCCGGGCTTAACTCCATGTCCTCTGTTGTGGTTCAGGATTTTTACCGTCCCTGGAAAGACCGTATAAACAAGGCCAGTGAAAAACATTATGTGTACGCTGGTCGTATTAGTATGGCACTGATTGGCTTTGCCCTATTCTTAATGGCAGTGCTTTGTTTTTACTGGCAACAATATACAGACATGCCCCTACTGAATTTTGCCCTGTCTGTTATGGTATTCGCGTATTCAGGCTTGTTGGGTGTATATTTTACTCTGCTTTTTACCAAACGCGGGTCAACAGCATCGGTCCTGTCAGCTCTAGCTGTAGGTTTTATTGTCACGCTCTTGCAGCAAAATTATATTGTTGATCAGCTTGGCTTGCCCGACAGCTGGAAGGAGTTAGCCTTTTCATGGCAGCTGTGCATTGGCACCGCTTGCGCTTTCCTTGTTTGTTTATCAGGCAATAAAAATACCCTGACGGAAAATACCAATTCTTCGTAATTGGTATTATTGGTGGCTTACGCACAGAACTGGTGCACACATAACTGAAGGACAAAACCGTGCATTCACATATCAAAAAATTATACGCTATTGCCTGCAAACCAGAGCGATACATTGTCGGGCTAATGAGCGGCACCTCGCTTGACGGCCTTGATGTAGCTCTGTGCAAAATTTCAGGGGAAGGGCTGGCTACGGGTTCAGGGGATGGTACCCATGTGACACTTTTAAAATTTAAAACGGTGCCTTACGAGACAGAGTACCGAACCCGAATTAAGGCGGTCTTTTCTAAACGTGATATAGATCTGCAACACCTCACATTACTAAATCCTTGGGTCGGTACATTGCACGGGAAAATGGTGTTAGACTGCCTATCCGAGTGGGGCTATCCCGCTGATACTATTGATGTTATCGCGAGCCACGGCCAAACAATTTACCATTGCCCCAAATATCTGCACAGTGACCCTTCTTTTGGAAATGCGACACTGCAAATTGGCGACGGTGATCATATGGCACACCAAACCAATATAATAACCCTTAGTGATTTTCGCCAAAAACACATCGCTGCTGGCGGCGAAGGCGCCCCACTTGCCGTCTATGGTGATTTTCTAATTTTCAGTAGTAGCAAGGAAAACCGAATTTTATTGAATATTGGCGGCATTGCCAACCTTACCTATTTGCCTAAAACCTTGCATGCTTCAGACGTATTCAGTTCCGATATTGGTACAGGTAATACGATGATGGACGCTTATATACAGCAACATTTTCAAGGCCTAAGCTATGATGAAAACTCACAAATCGCCCTCTCCGGTACTATCAACACCGCACTTCTGGAAGCTTTAAAAGAGCATGACTTTTTTGAGCGACCCATGCCCAAAACTATCGGCCCAGAATTATTCAATCTGCATTATCTGGCCACAGCACAAGCCAAAAGTAATGCCTTAGGTCTCGCCCACGCCGACGTGCTCGCTACCCTCAACCGCTTTTCTGCTGATATGATTGTGCATGCTATTCGCACGGTGGAAACTAAACTTGGTACGTATGAAATATACGCCAGCGGCGGCGGTATTTATAATAGCCTACTGATGAAGACCATTCAGGCTCAGCTACAAACTCAGACAATCAAAAATACAGATATATTGGGCATCAACCCAGATGCAAAAGAAGCTGTTTTATTTGCAGTGATAGCCAACGAATGCCTCGTGGGTCAGCAACAGCCGTTTGGTAACATCGAGGAAGGCATACCCTCAATCAGTATGGGGAAAATAAGTTTTTATGACTAATATCTTACCCCCCGCTAATGACCACAAAGCAAATGCTATGGCATCTTGGTAGCGACCATGCAGAAAACTAATGAAAATACAATCACACAAAGCCTGCCTGCCCCTATTGGCATTATTGAAGGTTTCTATGGTAAACACTGGCCGCAGGAAGACCGGCGGGCCCTTGCCCCTTATTTTGCCGAAATGGGTGTCAGCTTTTATATCTATGCGCCAAAATCCGATGCGTGGTTACGTAGCGCCTGGCGGGAACCTTTTCCTGCCAACCGCCTGCAACAACTTGACCGTTTATCAGCAACCTACCAGAAGCACGCTATGGGCTTTGGTGTTGGCCTAAGCCCCATGGAAATTTGGCGGGACTGGGGCCCTAGGGCCCGCACTGACCTTACTCAAAAAATCAAGGCCCTTGAGGCAATAAACCCAACAATGCTTTGTATTTTACTGGACGATATGCGCGGCGACACAAATGAGCTCGCCCGTATTCAGTCTGAAATTATGGATTTCGTTGCTTCCCTAACAACAATTCTAAAACTGAGCTTTTGCCCCACCTACTATAGCACAGATCCTATCCTTGATACGCTGTTTGGAGAACGCCCAAAGGACTATCTCCATAGTCTCGGTGAACACATACCAAAAACAATCGATATTTTCTGGACTGGCCCCAAAGTTATCTCACCTACAGTGCCCGATGGTCATTTAGAAACAATAACAAACACCATTGGTAGAAAACCACTCCTGTGGGATAATGCCTTCGCCAATGATGGTCGTCGTTCTTCCAATTATGTATATACAGCCCCCCCGCAGGGCTATGCTCCAGCAACACTGAATAAAACAGCCGGTCTTGTTTTTAATCCCATGAACCAACCTTGGGTATCAAGGCTCTGCATTCACAAGCTACTTCGTGATACAATAGCACCGGGCATGTCTCCTTCGCCTGTGTATAATATCAAGATGCCCACAGCACTCGAGGCGCTCTTCACTAAACACAGGGATGCCCTGCAAATTAACGGCCTCAACACCCTCACACCATCACAAATTGCCAGCTTAAAGGCAGATTTCTATCCCTTTTCCAAACACCCGGAAGTAAAGGAAATAGTAGATTGGTTAGACGCAGAATATCTTTTTGACCCAGTCTGCCTGACAGACAGCATTCCGTGAAGACCCTCCCTATTAGAAAATTGCTTCCCGCACAGCTCACAGTGTTGGGGCTAAGTTTACTCTATTCCTTTATGCCCAACAAAAAAGGACCGACTAGAATAATCTAGCCGGTCCAATTTTTCTCAAAACAAGAGATGGTTACACTCTATAGTCCTTAGAAAGTGTAACTTGCTTTCACATACCAAGATCCGCCTTCGTAATTTGCTGCTGAGCGGCGTGGGTATGGAAGACCAACACTCAACCGATTTGCAAATTCATTGCCGACACGATCCGGGAAACTATCAAAGATATTGGCCGCACCCGCTGCAACACGGAAGCTCTCGTTAATTTGGTATCCAAGTTCCATATCAAAGAAAACTGTTGCACCGATAAGTTTACTTGGCTGAACAGTAGCGTCTTGAGTGCCCCGCTCATCCCAGTGATTGCCATAGAAGTTGGCACGAACCATGAAATTCCAGTTTTCATTAAAGTGGGTGTTTGCCGTAGCAACAAAACGGAATTTCGGATAGTTGCTTTCGATATCTTCAACCGTTGCATCGCTTACAGGTGTATTGTTCGCTACCTGACGCTGATCAGTCACTTTAAAGTCATTATAGTTTGCCGCAAAAGTGAAATCAGTTGATGCCTCTTCGGACCAATCCATTCCTGATGTCATAACAACATCAACACCTTGAGAGCGTGTGTCAATCGCGTTCGTATAGAATGAAATTGTACGCCCATCAGCAAGTTGAATGTCGCCTGTACGGTAAATACGGTCGTCCACTTCAATGCGGTAGAAATCAACAGATAGCGTTGTCGCTTCACCGAGATCAGCATTAAAACCAAGGCTATAGTTGATCGATTTCTCTTCTTTTAAAGCCTGGCCCCCAGCAGAAACTGCATCAGGGCTTGTTGCCGGAATAAGGCCTTCTTCAACCTGTAAGCCTGTTGAACCGTCAAACGTTGTGATAATTGTACTGATATTACCTTGACCCGGTGTTGGGGCATGGAAACCAGTAGAAAACGCACCGCGGATACGGAAGCTATCAGTCACAGATACCCGGCCTGCGATTTTACCATTTAAGGTGCCACCAAAATCCGAGAAGTTCTCGTAACGAAGTGCATACTGTAACATTATAGCGTCAGAAACGTCATGTTCCACATCTGCATATATCGCCCAGTTATTACGGTCGAATGAACCAGCATCTGCTGATGTTACCGCTGACATACCACTAGGGCCTGCACCCGTTGTTGCAGCAGTTTCACCCGCGATTGTTGTGAAGGTTTCTTCTCGCCACTCACCACCAAACGCAAGGTTCAAGCTATCATTCAGCGGATAAGAGAAATCAGCGTTAATGTTGACTTCTTTTTGCTCGTACCCACCCATGTCAAAATCCATCTGGGTTGGGGCACCATTTGTCACACCGAGCGACGTATTGATCGTGTTGTTGAGGAAATAAGACAATTCGTTTTTACCGTATGACACACTGAAGTCATAAAGCATACCGCTCTCGAATTCCCCTTCAATGCCACCAATTACACTATAGTCCGTCTGTGCACCATCGAGGAAAGGTGTAAAGCCAGTTTCTACAATGCTACTTGTAAGCCCCTCAGGGATAAGCGCCTGAATAGTGGAGTGACCCGGGTTACGGTAGAAGAAGCGATAACGGCCATCAGTGTCTGCGTAGTTACCCCGCAAATAGAGCTGCATAGTTTCATTGATTTCAACACCAGAATTGAAAGCAAGCCGAGCACCACTTGTCTCAGGACGGCCCCAAGTCTGGACCAATGGCTCATCACCGAACGGGCTATCTGCACCCACGCCCTGCACGCCAGCATCCACAAGTGCCTGTGCGTCAGGCCGCTGAATACCGCGTGAAAGTGCTTCATTATCTGTATATTCAGCACTTAAGTTAAAGAAGCCGGTGTCACCAAGTGGCAGTCCGGCGTTCGCTGCAATCTTCCAGCTTTGCTCGCCTTCATAAAAATTACCATACTGCGCCATCACTTCGCCGCCTTCGTTGCTGTCCCGCAACACGAAGTTGATCACGCCTGCAATTGCATCAGAACCATACTGCGCTGCAGCACCGTCACGAAGAACCTCAACACGCTTCAACGCAATACTTGGAATCATACCAATGTCCACACCGTGTGAACCATTACCTGCGGCTGGCGCAAAAAACTGCACAAGAGCAGAGCGATGGCGGCGCTTACCATTCACCAAAATAAGTGTTTGGTCTGGTGCCATACCACGCATAGATGTTGGACGCACGAACGCGCTACCATCACCTGTTGCTGGCGTAGCAGTGAATGATGGTACCAATGACTTCAAGTTATCTGTCACATCTGCGGCATTACCAACGCTATTAAATTGACTACCCGAAAAGGAATCAATTGGCACAGGCGAATCTGTTGCTGTGCGCGGTTTTGTGCTCCGTGAACCAACCACAACAACTTCTTCAAGTGTTTGGGTTGCTTGTGCTCGGGACGTGTCCTGAGCAAAAGCCTGCGGTGCAGACATGCTGATAATTGAGGTGGTTAATAATAAAGTTTGTTTGCAACGTTTCATAAGTTTCTCCCTAGTTTGTTTTCTAGCGCATTTGCGCTAAGCTCTATTGGTTATTTTTCCCACATGAAAACCATGCAGGCTTTCCATTACTTCCTTATATGTACTCAAAACTAACTGACGAAAATATAATTGCCCCTTATACCGCATACGAACATTTGCCCTTCGTAAGGGGATAGAATTCTTTCTTTAGGGTCACAGTATTTACCCAGCGTCCAATGTATTTCGCCTTGCCCATTACACGGTTGTCAAACGCATAGTGGCCCCTCGCAAAGTCAGCTCCATACAATGCACCCTGCAGCACCTTGTCATCTGGCTCCAGCGCAGGATCAGTATTGTTACTAATATATTTATCGGGTGTTAAACCCGGCCCATATATCTCTGCTACAGCAGCCATAAAAAAGGATGTAAAAAGATGCAACAGCGTCATGCTTCTAGAAACCCGGCCATTACGAAAAACCCGACTATTACGTCGGACAATACGTAAAGCATCAATAGCTACTGCAGCGTGTATAACGCCTGCATATTGGGTCCAAGAAAAAGTCAAATCACACTCATGAGGGCAAAACAAAAAGCCTTTTGTGGCATTGCCCGGCTTTCATTATGATTTGAATACTCCGGACTATTCTTCTGAGCCTTTAATACTTGTAGTTTAAAAAACTCAATGCAAAAAGTTTGTTGCATATCCTGTACACCCAGAGAAACAATTTTATTGACGAAATATTATAAGTCCGTAAAGACCAGCTAGTATACTATTATATCAAACCAGTCTACCTTAAATGCTTATATTATAAAGAAAATGGAAAAAGGCTAGTATGAAAAACTACTGTAATCGCACAGTATAATTGTACCAATTCTTCACAAAACTACTATTCCATCATGCAAAACACAGGGATATTACAGAGGCTCTCTTAATAAAATTAGCCCTTAAAATATACCTAAGCCGCACATAGCCAACACCATAACATAGTGAAAAAATCCAATGTCGCACCGATAAATTTCTTTATATTACAACCTCTTATATACCTTTAGCTGGTGGTAATTTTGATTACAACAGCCCGTAGTCTCAAGCTAAAGTTTTACCCTCTATCACACACATGGTAATTCGCGCATGAGTTGACGAAAAAGTTACTGGACAATAAAAATAGACCTCTTTTTTATGATCCATAAACAGCATAATTTTGTCTGCTCATGGCCATGCCCGATGCCCTGCAAAATAAACTGAACGCGCTATGTTCATTGACACAACACTACACATCAACACCAGCCGCATACCCGCTTGCCCATGCCCACTGAAAATTATACCCCCCAAGCCAGCCTGTTACGTCAACACATTCACCAACAAAATAAAGCCCCGGCTGAGACTTCACTTCCATAGTTTTTGAACTTAAAGCATCCGTGTTGACGCCCCCTTTTGTAACCTCAGCCTTTTGAAACCCCTCTGTTCCTGTTGGCAGAAGGGTCCATTTGGAGAGGGTTGCTGACACTTGCTCAAGGGTCTTGTGTGATAAATCGGCCATATTACCAGGCCAGTCACTGGCGATATATTCAGCGAGTCTTTCCGCAATCACTGTACGAAGCAAACCCTTAAGAGACAGTTTGGGGTGCGCTGTCCGTTCTGTCTTTAGCCACTCAAGGCAGTTTGTAATCGAAGGCAATAAATTAATTTCAATAGGGTCCCCAGCGCGCCAATAGGATGAAATCTGTAAAATTGCTGGCCCCGAAAGCCCCCTGTGCGTAAAAAGCAAATTTTCTCGAAAGCTCATCGCCCCACAACTGACAATACTGTCAGCAGATACACCCGCGAGCGGGCGCATACGCTCCATCAATGCCTCATCAAAGGTCAAGGGCACCAAGGCGGGCAACGGCTCCACAACCTTAAGCCCAAACTGGCGTGCAAGCCGGTAGCCAAAATCAGTAGCCCCCATCTTGGGTATAGAGACCCCGCCTGACGCAACAATTAACTTACGCGCCAACCATTCCTGTTCTGGCATTTCATCCGGCGTTCCATCTGTCGTTTTAGTTTCATTCTGCTCTGTCGCTTTAACAGAGTAAAAACCACCCTTATAAGACACAGCTTGAATATCAATACCCGTCGCAAGGGTAACACCCGCCACTTCACAGTCAGTCAAAAGTGCGTCAAGAACCTTGCCCGCGCGCTGATCACAAAAAAGCTGTCCGAGGGTTTTTTCATGCCATGTAAGCCCGTGCCGTGAAAGAAAGTCCATAATATCGGACGGTGTATAACGACTAAGCGCTGACTTGGCGAAATGAGGGTTTCGGCAAATATAGTCCGTTGGCACAACGCCTTGGTTGGTAAAATTGCACCGACCCCCACCAGAAATAAGGATTTTAG
>Ga0316208_1001761_pt1 | contig 19444 bp, 12 predicted proteins | sample 3monopyrite_MG_FD_204944 | JGI IMG/M metagenome (GOLD analysis project Ga0316208, IMG submission 204944) | Microbial mat bacterial communities from mineral coupon in-situ incubated in ocean water Damariscotta River, Maine, United States -... | ecosystem: Environmental > Aquatic > Marine >...
ATGTTCACGAACTATCATGGTTTTGGATCATTGCGCCTTTAATGGGTTTAATTGTTCAGCCAATTATTGGACATTATAGCGATAAAACTTGGGGAAGATTTGGCAGACGAAAACCATATTTTTTAGTAGGAGCTATTTTAGCGTCTATTGGTTTAGTTTTAATGCCACAAGCAGATATTTTTATAGCTTTTTTACCAGCACTTTGGGTTGGTGCTGGCATGCTTATGATAATGGATGCCTCTTTCAATATTGCTATGGAACCTTTCCGTGCATTAGTTGGCGATAATTTAAGAACCGACCAACGTACATCAGGTTTTAGTGTACAAACAGCACTCATTGGTTTTGGGGCAGTAATCGGTTCATGGTTACCTTACGCATTAACTAATTGGTTTGGAATATCTAACGAAACTGCTGGCGGTACTGTGCCGTTTAATTTGATATTATCTTTCATTATTGGAGCTATTATATTAATCGTTTCAATTTTAGTTACCGTTTTAACTACTAAGGAATATTCACCTGAGGAACTAGCAAGTTTTGAAGATGGCTATGTACATGCTGATACCATAGTTAAAGAAGGTGAAGAAGAAAAATCTAGCTTGTTGGATATTTTTGAAGACTTCAAAAAAATGCCAACAACCATGCGTCAATTAAGTTGGGTGCAATTCTTTTCATGGTTTGGGCTTTTTGGTATGTGGGTGTTTGCCACACCAGCAATTGCACAACATATTTATGGGTTGCCACATACGGATAGTAGCAGTTCTGCCTATCAAGATGCTGGAGATTGGATAGGAATTCTTTTTGGTGTTTACAACCTAATCTCTGCGTTTTATGCCTTTGCGCTGCCTTACATTGCGAAGAAAATTGGACGTAAAAAAACACATTCCATTTCACTTATTATTGGTGGTTTAGGTCTATTGTCTATCTACATTATGCCAGATAAAAACTGGCTTATTGTTTCTATGATAGGTGTGGGAATTGCTTGGGCAAGTATTTTAGCAATGCCTTATGCTATTCTAGCGGGTTCTATCTCCCCTAAAAAAATGGGAGTTTACATGGGGATATTTAACTTCTTCATAGTAATTCCTCAAATAATCAATGCCTTAATTGGCGGGCCACTTGTAAAATATGCGTATGGTAATCAAGCCATATTTGCTTTAATGATGAGTGGTGTTAGTTTTTTAATTGCAGCGTCTTTAGTATATAAAGTTAAAGATGTTGACGATGTAATTCAATAATAAAAATCCCCTCTCCTTTGGAGAGGGTTAGGGAGAGGAATGAACAAAATAGGAGTCATATTCGATTTAGACGGCGTTATTGTAGATACCGCTAAATATCATTTTTTAGCTTGGAAAGACCTTGCAGATGATTTAGGTTTTGAGTTTACCGAAACGCATAACGAACTTTTGAAAGGTGTTAGTCGTGTCAGGTCCTTAGAGATTCTTTTAGATATCGGGAAAGTGGAACTTTCAGATGAAATTAAACAAGAATATCTTATCAGTAAGAATACCCATTACCTTGAGTATATCAACAAAATGGGATCTGAAGAAATTCTGCCAGGAGTAATCGAGCTTTTAGATACTTTGGACAATTTAGGTATTAAATATGTATTAGGTTCTGCAAGTAAAAATGCACCCTTAATTTTGAAGCAAGTTAACTTGATTAAAAGATTTGCTGGTATTGTTGATGGAAACAGTGTTTCTAAAGCTAAGCCAGATCCAGAGGTCTTTTTAATTGGAGCAAAAAAATTGAATTTACAACCAGAACATTGTGTTGTTTTTGAAGATGCGATTGCAGGTGTAGAGGCTGCAAATAAAGCAAATATGATATCAATCGGAATTGGAGATGAACAAACACTTCATGAAGCCGATTTTAATTTTAACAATTTAACTGAAATTAGTTCAAGTTTTATCAAGGAATTAACGAATAGAAAAGAGAAAAAAGAACAAAGAATATAGAGAAGAGAAAAAAGAAAAGAGAACATAGAAGCAAATCTCAAGTTTATTCTTGATTGATAATTTCTAGAGTTTATCTGATTAAAATAAAAAATAATAATCGAGAAATAGAGTCATTAGTTAGTGAGGTCTAACAGCGAAGCGGTCTAATGTCTATTCTCTATCATCTTAATAATAATGAATCAAGATTATATAAAACCAGATAATTGGTCCATCATAGAAGAAGGTTTTGATGCAAGTCGTGTAAAATCTTCAGAGAGTTTATTTAGCATTGGTAACGGTGCTATGGGGCAACGTGCCAATTTTGAGGAACACTATTCAGGTGAAACCTTTCAAGGAAGCTATATTGCTGGGGTTTACTACCCTGATAAAACACGTGTAGGTTGGTGGAAAAATGGCTATCCAGAATATTTTGCAAAGGTATTAAATGCGCCAAATTGGATTGGGATTAACGTAATAGTTGATGGTGCCCCATTGGATTTAAACACCTGTAAATCTGTTGAAGGTTTCAAGCGCGAACTTAATATGAAAGAAGGCTGGTTGTCAAGAAATTTTAAAGCAACCTTACTAAATGATATTCAGGTTGAGGTATCTGTGAAACGGTTTTTAAGCTTAGATTTAGATGCAGTTGGTGCTATTAAATATGAAATAAAACCAGTAAATAAAGACGCTGAAATTATATTTCAACCGTATTTAGATTCTGGTATTACAAATGAAGATACCAATTGGGATGATAAGTTTTGGGATACAACTGATGTAAGTCATGTAAATAACCAAGCTTTTATAGAAGCTAAAACGATGAAAACCGATTTCCATACCTGTACATTCATGGAATCAAAAGTTTACATTGCTGATAAGCCCATTTTGGTTGAACATAATATAAAAGCCGATTCAAATCAGGTATCTTTTAGTTATGCTTACCCAGTAAAAAAAGGAGATACGTACAGTATTCAAAAGCTTGGCGGTTATACCGTAGATAGAAATCACGACAAATCGAAATTAGTTAAAGTTGCTAAAGAAGTTCTAAAAATTGCCACTAAAAAAGGTTTCAACCAATTACTTGAAGAACAAAAACAAGCTTGGGCAACGATTTGGGAAATGGCTGATATTACTATTGAAGGTGATATAAAAGCGCAACAAGGTATTCGATTTAATATTTTCCAATTAAACCAAACCTATTTAGGTAAAGATTCAACATTAAATATAGGACCTAAAGGTTTTACGGGTGAAAAATATGGCGGAAGTACCTATTGGGATACAGAAGCATATTGCATCCCTTTTTATATGGCGACTAAAGACCAAAAGGTAGCTAGAGCATTATTGGAATACCGTTATAATCATTTGCAAAAAGCCATTGAAAATGCTGAAAAATTAGGGTTTACTAATGGAGCAGCTTTATATCCAATGGTCACAATGAATGGTGAAGAATGTCATAATGAATGGGAAATTACTTTTGAGGAAATTCATAGAAATGGAGCCATAGCATTCGCTATTTATAACTATTATCGCTATACAGGAGATTACAGTTATATACCAGAAAAAGGATTAGAAGTTTTAATTGGAATTGCTCGTTTTTGGCAACAACGCGCCACATTTTCAACGGATAGAAATCAGTATGTTATTCTTGGTGTAACAGGACCAAATGAATATGAAAATAACGTCAATAATAATTGGTACACTAACTATTTAGCAAAATGGTGTATTGATTATACGCTTGAGCAAATTGAAAAAATTGAAATAGAATATGCTTCAGACTATTCAAGAATTGCAAAAAAAGTAAAATTATCTAAGAAAGAATTAGGATTATGGAAAGCGGTTGCAGATAATATGTATCTCCCTTACTCTGAAAAACATCAAGTGTATTTACAACAAGATGGGTTTTTAGATAAAGAATTGATTTCAGTTGAAGACTTACCAAAAACACAAAGACCTATCAATCAAAAATGGAGTTGGGACAGAATCTTACGTTCACCATACATAAAACAAGCCGATGTTTTACAAGGTTTCTACTTTTTTGAGGACCAATTTTCTGATGAAGCCTTAGAGCGTCATTTTGATTTTTATGAGCCATTTACTGTTCATGAAAGTTCATTATCACCTTGTGTTCACAGTATTCAAGCCACGAAATTAGATAGAATGGAGCAAGCTTATACCTTCTATTTGCGTACCTCAAGATTAGATTTGGATGACTACAATCACGAAGTACACGAAGGTTTGCATATTACTTCCATGGCAGGAACTTGGATGAGCATTGTTGAAGGGTTTGGTGGTATGAGAATTAAAGATAATAAATTATCATTCACACCAAAAATCCCAAAACAATGGAAAGCCTATTCATTTAAAGTGAACTTTAGAAACCATGTTATAAAGGTTAATGTTACTCAAGAGCAGACACATTTTGAAATACTTAGTGGTAGTAATCTTGAAATTCTTGTGAATAACAAACCGTTATCGCTAAAAAATAAAGTATTAAGAGCGGTAAGCTAATGACGTTTTTGTAACCATTATAATGCTAAAATCAAAACCATGAAATTTCTATATATATTAAGTTTTACTGTATTATTATCATTTTTCAATCTTGCTAATTCACAAGAACTAAATTCACCTAATAGTGAATTAACTATGACATTTTCTTTGGAGAATGATGGCACTCCAACTTATGAGTTATCTTATAAAAATAAAGAAGTTATAAAGCCAAGTCATTTAGGTTTAGAGTTAAAAGATGATGAAAAATCATTATTAAATGACTTTAATATTATTAAAACGGAGAATTCAACTTTTGATGATACTTGGACACCAGTTTGGGGCGAGGAAAAAGAAATTAGAAATCATTATAATGAATTAGCGGTAAGCTTAAAACAAAACGAAACCAATCGAATTGTCGTTATCCGTTTTAGATTATTCAACGAAGGATTAGGTTTTCGTTATGAATTTCCACAGCAAGAAAATCTGGTTTATTTCGTAATCAAAGAAGAGAAGTCACAATTTGCTATGACAGGAGACCATACTGCATTTTGGATTCCAGGAGATTATGATACGCAGGAATACGATTATACCGAATCAAAACTTTCAGAAATAAGTACAAAATTTGATGAGGCTGTTACAAGTAATGCGTCACAACAGCAATTTTCTAAAACAGGTGTACAAACGGCTTTGATGATGAAAACTGATGATGGATTATATATTAATCTTCATGAAGCCGCATTAATTAATTACGCCTGTATGCACCTTAATTTAGATGATGAAAACATGGTTTTTGAATCGTGGTTAACGCCAGATGTAAATGGTGATAAAGGATATATGCAAGCACCATTTAATACACCGTGGCGAACCATTATGGTAAGTGATGATGCACGAGATATATTGACTTCAAAAATAACATTAAACCTGAACGACCCTTGTAAAATAGAAGACACATCTTGGATAAAGCCAGTAAAATATATTGGTGTTTGGTGGGAAATGATTACAGGAAAAAGCTCTTGGGCTTATACTGATGAATTAGCTGCAATTCAATTAGGCATAACAGATTATTCAAAAGTTAAACCTAATAAAACCCATGCGGCAAACAATACGAAAGTAAAACGCTATATTGATTTTGCTTCTGAGCACGATTTTGATGGTGTTTTAGTCGAAGGTTGGAACGAAGGTTGGGAAGATTGGTTTGGAAAATCTAAAGACTATGTGTTCGATTTTGTAACGCCATATCCAGATTTTGATGTTGAAGACATTCATAAGTATGCAAAATCAAAAGGTGTTAAAATGATTATGCATCACGAAACTTCTGGATCGACAAGAAATTATGAACGCCACATGGATAAGGCCTATCAATTCATGAAGGATCATGGTTATGACGCTGTGAAAAGCGGTTATGTTGGCAATATTTTACCTAGAGGCGAACATCATTATAGTCAGTGGATTGTAAATCATTATCAATATGCTATTGAAAAAGCAGCAGATTATAAGGTTATGGTAAATGCCCATGAGGCAGTAAGGCCAACTGGGATTTGTAGAACCTATCCCAATTTAATTGGAAACGAATCTGCTCGAGGTACCGAGTTTCAGGCCTTTGGTGGTTCAAAATCAAATCATGTTACCGTATTGCCTTTTACAAGACTCATTGGTGGACCAATGGATTATACGCCAGGGATTTTTGAAATGGATATCAGTAAACTCAATCCTAATAATAATTCTCATGTAAATAGTACCATAGCAAATCAATTAGCATTGTATGTGACGATGTATAGTCCGTTGCAAATGGCAGCAGATTTACCAGAACATTATGAACAATTTATGGACGCCTTTCAATTTATAAAAGATGTAGCTATTGATTGGGATGAAAGCCTATATTTAGAGGCAGAACCTGGATATTACATCACGGTAGCTCGTAAAGAAAAAGGAAGCAATAATTGGTTTATAGGTAACGTAAATGGCAATAATTCTAGAACTTCAAACATTAAATTAAATTTCCTTGAAAAAGGAAAAAAATATCGCGCTACTATTTATGCCGATGCTAAGGATGCACATTATAAAACAAATCCTCAAGCTTATACTATTAAGACGAAGAAGGTAACGAGTAAATCAAAATTATCTCAGGTATCTGTCCCTGGAGGTGGTTATGCTATTAGTATTATGGAGGTTAAATAAATCAATATTATGAGAGATTATTTTCAAAAACAAAAAATTGACAAACATTATATTTTCATTGGGTTGCTATGTGTATTTGCTTTAAATTTATCTTGCAAAAAAAATAGTAATATGACTGCAGATGAAGTTGGTGAAAAATATTCAATAGTTGAAAAACAGGATATTAAACGTATTGAGCCTCTAAATTGGTGGGTGGGTTTTAAAAACCCAAAACTCCAGCTTTTAGTTCAGCATCCTAATATTTCAGAAAGCACACCTGAGATGTCGCATCAAGGTGTTTCCATTGAAAAGGTGCATAAAGCGGATAGTCCAAATTACTTGTTCATAGATTTAATTATTTCAGAAGGCACCAAGGCAGGAAAGTTCAATATCATTTTTAAAGAAGAAAATAAAGATGATTTGGTGCAGACTTATGAACTTAAATCAAGAGAAAAAACCTCAGAAGAATATATTGGTTTTGATAGTAGCGATGCTATTTATTTGATTACGCCAGATAGATTCGCCAATGGAAATCCTGAGAATGATATTGTTGAAACCCTTAACGAGAAAACCATCGATAGGAATGACGACTATGCGCGTCATGGTGGCGATATACAAGGTATCACAAATCATTTAGATTATATTGAAGATCTAGGGTTTACAGCTGTTTGGCCAAGTCCGTTACTGACTAACGATATGCCAAAAGGATCCTATCATGGTTATGCTATGACAGATTTTTATGAAATAGACCCTCGCTTTGGAACTTTAGAAGAGTACAAAACGTTGTCTACTATAATGTCTGAAAAGGGAATGAAGTTAATTATGGATCAAGTAGCTAATCATTCTGGTATAGAGCATTGGTGGATGAAAGATTTACCATTTAAAGATTGGATAAACCATCAAGAGAATTATGAGAACAATATTGATTCTTGGGATGGTAGCAAAAGTATAATTACTAATCACCGTCGTACTACCAATCAAGATCTGTACGCCGCTGAGATTGATAAAAAAAGTTTGAGCGAAGGCTGGTTTGTTTCGTCGATGCCAGATTTAAATCAACGCAACCCTTTTATGGCTCAATACACCATTCAAAATAGTATTTGGTGGATTGAAACGGCGAATTTGGGTGGCATACGTCAAGATACATACCCTTATCCTGATAAAAATTTTATGAGTCGTTGGGCAGGTGAAATCATGACTGAATATCCAAATTTTAGTATTGTTGGCGAAGAATGGACTAACAACCCCTTGTTGATTGCATATTGGCAACAAGGAAATCCTAATAAAGACGGGTATAAATCAAATTTAAAATCGCCAATGGATTTTGCTATGCAAGAGCACATCGTCAATGGTTTAAATGAAGAAGAATCTTGGGGGGCTGGTTTAATTGATATTTACAGAGGACTAGCCAACGACTTTACCTATGTAAAACCAAAAGACATTATGATTTTCCCTGATAATCATGATATGAGTCGCATTTTTACGCAACTTGATGGTGACATCGCAAACACCAAAATGGCACTGAGTTATATTTCAGTGGTACCTCGCATTCCGCAAATATATTACGGTACAGAAATTTTAATGAATGACTTTGATAAGCCTGGGGATCACGGATTAATCCGTACTGATTTCCCTGGAGGTTGGGAAGGAGATGCCATTAATACTTTTACTGGAGAAGGTTTGAATGATGAGCAAAAGGATATGCAATCCTTTGTAAAAAAACTTTTGAATTACAGGAAAAGTAGTAAAGCTATTCATGAAGGTAAAACCATTCATTTTGCACCAGAAAATGGAATTTATATGTTGTTCAGAATTTATAAGGACGAAATTCTAGTACACATTATAAATAAGAATCAAGACAAAGTTCAATTGGATTTAAAGCGATTTGAAGAAATTGGTTTAAAGGGAAAAGCAGTTAAAAACATAATTACAGACCATCAATTTTTCTGGGGAGATAATATGACTCTAGAAGAGAAGGGAAGTGTCATGTTAACTACTAAACTGAACTAAAAAATAAATCCTTATCGACCTGCGAGGTTTTAAAAACCTTGTAGGTCTTTTTTAAGTCGTAACTCAAACCTTTTTAAACGAAAAAACATCTTTCTGAAAGGAAAATCTTAAAGACTTCTACAAAATAAAATTAATGAATAAGCATCATCTTATCATATGTAGTCTAGTTATTCTGTGGTCTTGCAAAAACAATAAGCAACAGGGTGCTGATGCGATTTTGGATAATGAGTCTGTAACTTTCGTAATAACCAATTTTCCAGAAGCTCATGATTTTGACGAAGATATTTATATTTCAGGAGATTTTGAAGGTTGGTCTGGTGGTAGCGAGCAATTCAAATTAAAAAAGAAGAATCAGGAGTATATGATTACAATTCCTAAATACCGAGAAAATATAAGTTTCAAGTTTACTAAAGGTAAATGGGGTAGTGAGGAATGTGAAAAAGATGGCAATCCTATCGAGAACAGAACCTATTCATTTTCTAAATTGAAGGATACAGTTAAAATCAGTATTTTAAATTGGATTAATAAAAGGCAACAAAATAAACCATCAACAGCAGCAGAAAATGTTCGAGTATTTGCAGAGCGTTTTGAAATTCCGCAGTTAAATCGCAAGCGTCGTATCAGCGTTTATTTACCACCAAATTATAACGCATCAAATGAAAATTATCCAGTTTTATACATACAAGACGGTCAGAATGTGTTTGATGTTTCCACATCCTACAGTGGCGAATGGGAAGTTGATGAAACTTTAAACACATTATATGAAGAGTCAGGTTTCGGACTTATAGTTGTAGCTATAGACCATGGCGGAGAAAAACGTTTAAACGAGTATTCAGCTTGGGATAATGAGAAGTATGGAAAAGGAGAAGGAAAATTGTATTTGGATTTTTTAGTAAACACCTTAAAACCTGAAATAGATAAAGTATTCAGAACAAAACCAGACAGCCAAAATACCGTTGTAATGGGATCGTCTTTAGGTGGTTTATTTGCCCATTATGCAGCTATTAAACGGTCTGATATATTTGGGAAAGCTGGTGTGTTTTCACCTTCATTTTGGTATGCAAAAGATAGTTTTGAATTTACCGAGAAAGCAACAAACTTAGATCACAGTAAGATTTATTATTTAGTTGGTGCAAAAGAAGGAGATGCTATGGTAAAATCTATCGGACAGATGGTGTTATTATTGAAAGACAAAGATTTTACTGAAGATGAGGTTTTTGAAAAAGTTGTTCCCAATGGAACCCATGGTGAATCTTTTTGGAAATCAGAATTTAAGGAAGCTATTAAATGGTTATTTAAAATAAATAATGATAAAGAATGAAATCATTACAATACATAATTATAGGATTAATGATGTTTGGACAAAGCTGTAATCAGAAAAAAAAAGTAGTAAAAGTAACTACTAATGAGGAAATGGTTATAAAAAAAAAGGAGGTTGTTTATCAGGTTTTTACCCGTTTGTTTGGTAACACCAATACTACTAATAAACCTTGGGGAACTATCGAGGAAAATGGTGTTGGTAAATTCAATGGTTTTACCGCAAAAGCTTTAAAAGAAATTAAAGATTTAGGCGTAACTCATATATGGTTTACCGGAGTGCCTCATCATGGCGTTATAAGAGATTATACCACGTTTGGTATTTCAAATGACGACCCCGATGTGGTAAAGGGACGCGCAGGTTCTCCCTATGCAGTAAAAGATTATTACAATGTAAATCCCGATTTAGCGGAAAATGTTAAGCACAGATTAGAGGAATTTCAAGACCTAATAAAGCGTACACACGAAGCTGGATTAAAAGTGATTATAGATATAGTTCCTAACCATGTGGCACGAAACTATAAAAGTATTTCAAAGCCCGAAGGCATAAAAGATTTTGGTGAAGATGATGATACATCGGTCATTTACCATGTGAATAATAATTTTTATTACAATCCGAATGAAATGTTTAAAGTGCCCGTATGGAAAAATGGATATTCGCCCTTAGGAAATGAAAAACATCCACTTGAAGATGGAGAGTTTCCAGAAATGCCGGCAAAATGGACGGGGAATGGGTCAAGATTATCTCAACCAGATATGAATGATTGGTATGAAACTGTAAAAATTAATTATGGTATTTCACCTGAAGGTAAAAAAGATTTTGACGAACTTCCAGAAGGCTTTGAGAATGAAAATTATGAAAAACATTTTAACTTTTGGAAGGATAAAACCGTTCCTAATTCATGGATAAAGTTCAGAGATATAGCCCTATATTGGTTAGAAATGGGTGTTGATGGCTTTCGTTATGATATGGCAGAAATGGTGCCTGTGGAGTTTTGGAGTTTTATGAATTCATCTGTAAAAATGAAAGACGCAGATGCCTTTTTATTGGCTGAAGTTTATAATCCCGCTCTTTACAGAGATTATATCAAGAAAGGAAAAATGGATTATCTGTATGATAAAGTCCAATTGTATGATACCATAAAAAGTGTGATGCAAGGCAAAGGAAAAACAGATTATATTCCACCAATTCTAGATGATTTAAAAGACATAGAACATCACATGCTTCATTTTTTAGAAAACCATGATGAACAACGTTTAGCTAGTCCAGAATTTGCAGGAAATGCTGAAAAGGGTAAGCCAGCAATGGTGGTTTCTGCAACGTCCACCACAGCACCAACAATGATTTATTTCGGCCAGGAAGTAGGTGAAGATGGCTCTGAAAATGCAGGATTTGGAACCTCAACAAGAACTTCAATTTTTGATTATGTAAGTGTGCCAGCACATCAACGTTGGGTGAATAACAAAGAGTTTGACGGTGGGCAATTAACGAACGAAGAAAAGAATTTAAGAGACTTTTATAAAAGACTTTTAAATTTCACAATAAGCAGTAGTGCTTTGGTAGGAGATTATCAAGATATTCATTTGTATAATCGAGAACATACAGAAGGTTACAGGGCTAAAGTACTGTCTTTTGTGCGTTGGAGTGATGATGAAAAACTCATCATTGTTTCAAATTTTGATAATAAAAAGAGTTATGGATTTGAATTGAAAATACCTAAGCATGTAATCGAACCTTGGAAGTTGGCTGAAAAGACTTACGATGTTGAAGACCAATTATACAATCAATTTAATACAACTTTAATAGTTGAAAATGGTATTGGAACTATAAAAATAAAGGTAGATGCATTACAATCTTTCATCTTAAAAATTAAATAGAAATATGAAGTATTTTTTAGTCTTAATCTCGTTTTTAGTTTTTTTTAATTGTGAAGACAAAAAGGATATTCTTCAAGAAAAACCAAAAACACCTTTTGTTTGGGAAGGTGCAAATATATATTTCTTACTAACAGATCGTTTTAATAATGGCGATACTTCTAACGACATTAATTTTGATAGAAATTTAGAAACAGGAAAGCTTCGCGGTTTTGAAGGTGGAGATATTAAAGGTGTTACACAAAAGATAAAAGAAGGCTATTTTACTGATCTTGGAATCAATGCCATTTGGATGACACCTATTGTAGAGCAAATTCATGGAGGTACAGACGAGGGCACTGGTTTAAGTTATGGATTTCATGGGTATTGGGCAAGTGATTGGACAGCAGTAGATCCAAACTTTGGAACTAAAGAAGATTTGCATGAATTGGTTGAAACTGCTCATAAGCATGGTATTCGTATTTTACTTGATGCAGTCATAAATCATACAGGGCCAGTAACTGAGAAAGACCCTCTATGGCCAGAGAAATGGGTACGCACCGAACCGCAATGTGATTATCAATCTTATGATAACACGATTACTTGTACGTTGGTTAAAAACCTTCCAGATATTAAAACTGAAAGTGATGAAGCTGTTGCCTTACCACCACAACTAGTTAAAAAATGGAAAACCGAAGGCAGATACGAGCAAGAAGTAGCGGAATTAGATGCGTTTTTTAAACGAACAGGGCATCCAAGAGCACCACGTTTTTATATTATGAAATGGCTTACAGATTATATCACAGAATTTGGAATTGATGGTTATCGCGTTGATACGGTTAAACATGTTGAAGAGCGTGTTTGGCAAGAGTTTAAGGTGGTATGTGATTTTACTTTCGGACAATTCAAAAAAAATAATCCAGATAAAGTGCTCGATGATAATAATTTTTATTTAGTTGGTGAGGTTTATAACTACGGAATTTCGGCTGCCAAAGCATTTGATTTTGGCGATAAAAAAGTTAACTATTTTGATAAAGCGTTTAACGGACTTATTAATTTTGAAATAAAATGGGATGCCGCTCAAATGCCAACCGAGGACATGTTCAAAAAATATTCTGATATTTTAAATTCAGAATTAAAAGGATATAGCGTGTTAAATTATTTAAGTTCTCATGATGATAGTGAACCATTTGATCCCACAAGAGAAAAACCATTTGAAACAGCTACTAAACTATTATTATGTCCTGGCGTATCTCAAGTGTATTATGGTGATGAGTCGGCACGATCGCTTGTTATAGAAGGTACTGTAGGTGATGCAACATTACGCTCCTTTATGAATTGGGACGCTGTTCAAAATACTCCCAAAACAAAAGCAGTTTTAGAACATTGGCAAAAACTAGGTCAGTTTCGGGCAAACCATCCAGCTGTTGGTGCAGGTGTTCATCAAATGATAACGGAGTCTCCTTATTTGTTCTACAGAAGTTTTTCAAAAGATGATTTCAAAGATTTAGTTGTTGTTGGTTTAGATTTACCAATTGGAGAAAAAGTGTTAGATGTTTCAAAGGTATTTGAAAATGGTGACACACTTCACGATGCATATTCTGGTATTTCGAATAAAGTAGTCGATGGAAAAATCGCTATTGATTCTAAATTTAATATGATACTGCTAGAAAAGATATAAGAAAACCTTATTTTTTAGTAACAAATTTATAGTTAGGTAGTCTAGTTACTATCGACTAACGCAATAATTCGTAATTTTGTTATACAAAAATTTTCTTAGTATGGATATTAATGATAATGTTGAAACACCAATGATTTTGAAAGTTGGTTTTAATAAACTACTTGAGCATTACGAAAACTTGGCAAAAAGTAATGATGAATTTTTATCAGCTAACGCAAAGCGTGTTTTAAAATCTGCTGAACCATATCCAGAGTTAAGAGCTGGTTTTAGTGATACTCAAGTGTTAAAAGACAGGGAAAAAGAGATTCGTTTAATCCTACAAGATTCTTTTGCTCCTATTTTATCTAGAAATGAGATTAAAACGGCTTCAGTACCCTTCCACGATTTGATTTTTAATTCATCTGAACGTTTTAAAAACATCATTGAAATTGCTGGTGGGGGATTTGAATTGAATATCAAAAATATGCCTGATGATCATCGGTATATTATTGCTTGTACCATTATCTTAAATTACTGTTACGGTTATAATCTGAATTTTAAGCGTCCGTTTTACTATGAAATACCCGATGCTAATGGGGTTCTTAGATATTATAAAATTCTTTATAATGCTGATTTTTGCGAAATAGAGGCAACAGATAAGGCGAAAAAAATTACCCAAGAGGATTACAACCAACTTTTAGATAACTTTGATAACCTTGCGCTTTGGAAAGAAAAATTTCCTCCTGATAGCTATATCTTCAATGGGTTTGTGATTTCAAATATTTTTGATGTTACCGAAGATCAATCCATTTCAAATATAAAATCCAGTTTAATTGGAGAGGATAAACCTAAAGATGAAAACTTTATACAAGGGTTTCATGAAATCTTTAGATCGCTCTTGGGGATAAACGATATCAAAGTAGGGTTTTCAATTTATAACCAGGAAGAAGATGTTTTTGAGCGTGTTTACGGTGTAGGAATGCATAGTTATCTTCTTGGAGATATGGAAACCAGAAAGTGTTCAGACGCTTTATGTGGTTGGTCATATAATAGGTTATTGAAAGAGAACAATTATTTTTCTGTGTCTGATGTAGATCGCGATTTTGAAAAGTCAAAAGGGAAAGCACCTCACATTGTAAACTTAAAGAAACAAGGCATTAAGAGTGCTATTTTTGCTCCTATTGCAAATGACAAAGGTTTAATGGGGATTATAGAAATTGTTTCACCCACTCCTCAAATGCTTAATAGTATTAATGCTAATAAGTTAATAGATGTTATGCCGTTTATTGTATCGGCTGTTGAACGCTCTAAGAACGATGAAGAAAACTTAATAGAAGCCATTATTCAAAAAGAATGCACGTCTATTCATCCAAGTGTACATTGGCGTTTTGCTAAAGAAGCTAAAAATTTCATTAAAGATGAAATGGAAGGAAAAGAAGCTTCATTTAAAAAAATTGCCTTTGATAATATTTATCCGTTATATGGACAGATTGATATTAAAGGGTCTTCGGAAGCTCGAAATAAAGCAACTAAAGAAGATTTAACACTTCAACTAAATGCGGTAAAAAGTGTTTTAAACAAAGCTTCTAAGATTGAAACATTACCAATATATGAGCAATTTATTTTTCAGATTAATACCTATCAAAAAGGATTAGATGAGCATTTTCAGGTAGATAGTGAGCAACAGATTTCAAGTTTTTTCAAACTAGACATAGAGCTGCTTCTAAAACACCTTTATCAGATTGAGGGTTTGAAAGAAGACATTCAAGAATATTATGATAGTATTGATGATAAGGTAAACGTGTTGTACAAGCATCGAAAAGATTACGACGATACTATTGCTAAAATTAATGCAGAAATGGCGTCTTTGTTAGATAAAAAGCAGGTAGAAGCGCAACAGATGTATCCGCACTATTTTGAGCGTTTTAAAACGGATGGTGTTGAACATAACATGTATATAGGCGAATCCATTACAAAAGAAGCTAGTTTTAATCAAATTTACTTGTACAACTTGCGTTTATGGCAGTTACAAGTGATGTGTGAAATGGAGAATGCATATTACCAAATGCAATCTGATTTTCCTGTTTCACTTGATGTGGCATCTATGATTTTGGTATTTAGTCAGCCACTATCTATAAGTTTTAGAATGGATGAAAAGCAATTTGATGTTGATGGAACCTATAATGCGCGTTATGAGATTGTGAAAAAACGAGTAGATAAAGCTTTTATAAAAGGCACCAAAGAACGTGTTACTCAAAAAGGGAAAATAAGTATTGTTTATTCTCAAAAGCTAGACGAGGTAGAATATTTAAGTTATGTCAAGTTTTTACAGTCTAAACATTATTTAGATAACGATATTGAAATTGTAGAACTACAGGATTTGCAAGCCGTAACAGGGCTTAAAGCCATCAGGGTAAGTGTGCTATATCATAAAAATGAAGATGATAAAGCCTTCTATACTTATAATGATTTAATGAAAGAGATTAAAGCTTAAGCTATTCCACCAAAATATTTAAAAGCAATGGCAAAAGAAATAACACTCACGATAATTCCCACCATAAAAACGGAATAGGTAAGTCTTAATATTTTATATTTTTTATCAAGCACTAAGCCTAAAAAGTATAAATCCTTTTTCATAGATGAATACAGGTAGTCTCTATCTTGCATCATTTCACCCATAGCCCATTCAAAATCTTTCAAACTCATTTTATGAAAGTTTCCGAAGAATAATAGGTTTACTTTTTTATTAGCAACATCTTCTTTAGTGAATTTGCCACTTGTTACATTTGGTCGTGTTGCTAAAATAGATAATACAATAGATGCTACAGTAAAACCAACGAAAATAACCGTAGGCCAAATTAAATAATCATTAGAAGGATTATCTAGTTTAGATACAAGGTTAGAGAGTACTAAAGACACGATAATAGCATTAACTGATAATAAAATATTAGCCTTAGTATCGGCAATATTACTTAAGGTTATATGATTTTTAAGTGTTACTCTAAACATGGTTTCAATACCACGCTCGGGTAATTCTACCTTATTTTTTTTAAAATTTAATTCTTCCTTTTTTTGCTTTATTTTTTTATTATCGGCATTTAATTTCTTTCTTAATTTAAGTAATTCTGATAAATTTTTGCTTTTTCGCTTATCCCAACTTAAAGCAGCTTCATTGGTATGGAACCGATGTTTCTTGGATAAAAAATTAATGTTTTCATCTAGCCATTCTATTTCGGTAAATGTTCTGTCACATTTTAATTCCCATTCTTTTCGGAGTAACTCAGAAATTTCCAGATAGTTTTTACTTCCAATATGCGAGCAATCAGCATCTCTAATTATTTTTTCTAGTTGATTATTAGGAACAGCATCCATTTTAGTGGCTAATATTAAATCACAAATAACTTTGATGTCTGTTTTAGAATATTTTTCAGCTTCCAAAAAAGCTTTTGCAATAGCAACACTCTCGTTTTCATGATTTTTTTCACCTTTAGTATAGCCCGTATCATGGAACCAAGCGGCTATCAAAAGGAGGCTTTTTTGTGCTTCATCAATCTTAGAAAGTTCAGCCAAGGTTTTAGCATCTTCAACAACACGTTGTGTATGAGTAAGGTTGTGATACGTAAAAGAGGTGTCTAACTTTTCAATTAGTTGGTTAACTACAAATTTTTCAACTTCTTCAATCAACATATTTAGAATTTATAGAATGTTTATTAAGTAAAAATACTAAACTTTATCAACATTAAAATAATGTAACGATAACGTCATATTTTGTCGTAAATTTCATTAATGCTTTCAGTAATACTAAATAATTTAGAGGTTGTAAGTTTTTGAATGTAATTTCGACTTACTAAAATGTTGAAAGCATATATTAATTTAATAAAGAAAGGACAAAGCATATGCTAACTTGGAAAGAAGTCATCAACTTTTCCGTGAAAGGAAACCCAACTCCAGATAAACGAGTTGAAAAATCAGAAGCCGAATGGCAAGGGCTGTTAACTCCAGAGCAGTTTAGAATCACAAGACTTAAAGGAACAGAAAGACCACACAGTGGTGCGCTTTGTAGTATCCATGAAGCTGGAAAGTACAATTGTGTGTGTTGTGATGCACCATTATTTGATTCTACTATTAAGTTTGAATCAGGTACCGGGTGGCCAAGTTTTACACAGCCCATTAAAGAAAACGCTATTAAATATGAAAGAGATTCAGCTTTTGGAATGGTGCGCGTTGAGGTGTTATGTAATACTTGCGATGGGCACCTAGGGCATGTGTTTCCTGATGGTCCAGAGCCTAGTGGATTGCGATATTGCATTAATTCAGAATCTATGCAATTAGAGAAAGAATAAGAAATTTTAAGTTTAATAAATCCTTCCCTTTTTTAAGGGAAGGTGGATTTAATTCTGATAAGAATTGAAGACGGAAGGGTAAAAAAATGAGAACTAACAATTTACAAATTGCCACAGTTGGTGGTGGCTGTTTTTGGTGTACAGAAGCAGTATTTCAGGAAGTAAAAGGTGTTGAAAAAGTAGTGTCGGGTTATTCTGGAGGGAATGTTCCTGGACGTCCCACGTATCGTGAGATATGTTCTGGTTTAACAGGGCATGCCGAAGTAATACAAATTACATTTGATGCTGATGTGATTTCTTATGAAGATATTCTAGTTATTTTTATGACGACGCACGATCCTACAACCTTAAATAAACAAGGTGCAGATCGAGGTACGCAATATCGTTCAGTGATTTATTATCATAACGAGTTGCAAAAGGAAATAGCTGAAATTGTTTCAAAAGAAGTTACGCCTTATTATGAAGACCCTATTGTGACTGAAATTAGTCCTTTAGCTGTTTTTTATGAAGCGGAAAAGGAACATCAAGATTATTACAGAAATAATCAGTCACAAGGCTATTGCAGTTTTGTAATTAACCCAAAATTGGCAAAACTTAGAAAACTTCATGCAGATAAATTGAAGTAGAACTAATGAAAATTAAATTTAAAGCAAGGGACAATTATATGTCTAATCACTTAGAACATAATATTTTATTTAAAGCTCCAGAATTTGATATTAATCAATGGGTTGATGCCCATGGAAGTAAAACAGAACCAATAAAACTTGCCGATTTTAAAGGAAAATTTAAAATTGTGTATTGTTTTCAAAGTTGGTGTCGGGGATGTCATAGTAAAGGATTGCCAGATTTAAAAAGAATGGTTGATGCTTTAAAAGGTAATAACGATGTTGTTTTTCTAGCAGTTCAAACTGTTTTTGAAGGTCATCATGAAAACACTTATGAAAAGATGATTGAAACTCAAAAGCAATATGAATTAATGATTCCCTTTGGGCATGATGCTGGCGATGATGGTAAATCTATTTCTAATATTATGAAGAACTACCAAACAGGAGGAACACCTTGGTTTTTGTTTATTGATAAACATGACAATGTGGTATTTTCAGATTTTCATTTGAATCCAGATGCGTCAATTGAGTTGCTGAAAACTATGTAATTTTGAAAATAGATATTAAACTTTATGGCGCCGGAAGGTGCCATAAAACACAATATTATAAAAAGCATTTGGAAGATTTGAATTTGAAATATGCGTTTCTTGACGTAGAATTAAATAATGAAAATGCTAAAGAATTAAGAAGTCTCTATGAAAACGGAAAGCTTAATTTTCCAACGATTACTATTGGAGAAAAGAAGTTAAGAAACTCGTCGGATAAAGATTCGAAGAAATGGCTTAATAAATAATTGCCTAATTTATACCGACCTGCAAGGTTTCCAAAACCTTGTAGGTCTTTTAAGGAAAAAAAATGAAACTAAACATAAAAGATAAATTCAATAAAGAGTTACCTGCAGACCTAATTTTGGAAAATACCAGAAGACAAGTTTCTAAAGCGTGTTTTTCTTATGTAACACCAAAACAAACAGCAAACCCAGAATTATTACACGTATTTCCAGAAATGCTCAAAAACATTGGATTAACTGATGTTGATGCTAAAAGCGATGATTTTTTAAATGTCTTTACAGGCAATGAA
>Ga0316208_1001762_pt1 | contig 19431 bp, 13 predicted proteins | sample 3monopyrite_MG_FD_204944 | JGI IMG/M metagenome (GOLD analysis project Ga0316208, IMG submission 204944) | Microbial mat bacterial communities from mineral coupon in-situ incubated in ocean water Damariscotta River, Maine, United States -... | ecosystem: Environmental > Aquatic > Marine >...
TCGGTTCACCGCGGCGTCGGTCAGGGTTCCAAGCCATGTCCAGGCGCAAAGCGCCAACCGGGAGCAAATAGCGCAGTCCGGTGCCGACGCCCCAACGCAAATCGCCGAAGATGTCATCGGCACGTAGACCAACGTTGCCAGCATCCACGAAGGCCGAGGTCCACAGGTTGTTTTTGATCTGCTGCCGGAGCTCCACACTTGCCGTGTGAAAACTCTCGCCGCCAAGCGGTTCAATATTGATGTCGACCGGACCTAATTCTCCTTCGCGAAAACTGCGCACGCTATCCTCGCCGCCATTGAAGAAACGCTCTTGCAGGGGCAGGCGCTCGGTGGAGCCGAGTGGCCAAGCTAGGCCTGCGCTCCAAGCGAAACCCAATACGCGGTCTTGCTCGCGGGTGAGCGAAATCAGATGACTCAGATCCATTCGCGAGCGCAAGAAGGCCGCTTCGCCACCGAGCAAGTGGTCACCGGCCCATTCGAAACGAACCCGCGCCAAGCTGCCAGCAGTGGGGTTGAACAAGTCATTGCGCGAGTCATATTCGGGTTGCGTGAAAAACGAGGCAATGTTGACGTCTTCCGCAATCACTTCAGAGCTAGTGAGCACCGTCACTGCAGAAACATTACTGCGCCTGAAGGACCAGCCACCGCTCAAGTTCCAGCGCGGCGTGAATTCACGCTGTAGATTCCAGCCGAAGCCAAGCTCCTCGCGAGTAAAGGAAGGTTCGCGGCGTTTGCGAATATAGACCGGCAGGTCTAGCGAAATCTCACTTCCCAATAACCAAGGGTCGGTCCAACCAATTTCGGCGGCCCAACCCACTTGGGAGGCATCGAGGCTACTGCGAAAGCGCCGGCCGGTGCCAAACAGATTGCGTTCCACAAAAGAAGTGCCGATGCGAATGCCTTCATAACTGCCGTAACCGCTGCGGAAGCTTAGTTCTTTGGCCAAGCTCTCTTCCACAGTCACGATCAGCGGCCGCTCCTCTGGACCTTGTGTGCCCGGGCCCAAATCCATCTTGATGGTGCGGAATAGTCCAGTTCGGAACAGGCGCACAAAGGCGTCATCGAGCTTTTCCCGGTCATAAGCTTCGCCAATCTCAATGCCTAATCGCTGGCGCACGAAATCGGGCTTGGTGCGGTCCACGCCCTCGACCACAATCTCGCTTAAAGTCGTTGCTGCACCCGGTTCGATGGTGACGGCAAGCAAGACGTCGCCAGTTTTACGATCACGCGTTTCTACAAGATGGACCTTGGCATCCGGGTAGGCCGCGCGCGCATAAAGGGAGCGTATGCCTTGCGCTAACTCCACCTGACGTCGAGGGAAGTAGGGCAAGCCGAGCAAGGAGGAAGCCACCTCTTGGCAAGCTTTCTGGCCAAGCGGCCCAGCGTCAAGAAAAGAAATATTGCGCAGGACATATCCCGTTCCTTCTTCAATGACCAAGCGTGCTCCGCGTCGTTGCTCGGTCCTTTGCTCGAGATACTCCGGCGCCGCCACTTTGGTTTCCAAGTAACCGAGTTGCCAATAGGCTTCTTGAATTGCACTCGGCAAGCTTTGCAGTTGACTGCGGCGGAAGGGTGCTTTGCTCGTTCCCTCTGGGCTCACGCTAATCAAACCAGCGAGCTGCTCTGGAGTTAAGGCGGTTGCGCCTGGGAACGTCAGCGCACCCAATAGAAGCGGCTTCCCTTCCTGAATCAAAAAGCGTGCGAGGTATTTCGGTGGAGCCTGCTCTAGTTGCCAATCCACCTCGACGTCGGGGAATCCTTCTGCGCGGTAAGCCTCTTCCATCAAGAAAGCTGCGTCATCTAGTGCACTAGGATGTTGGCCCTTACTTCGAAAAGCGTTGAGTTCCAGCTCAGCGGCTTTGCGTAGAGCGCTTTCGGAAAGCGTTTCGCGCCCGACGAATTGGATTTCCAACGGCACCGGTTCTTGCGCGGTGGTGTTTTGGGCGGGCAACCATGCCACCAGGGAAAGTAAGGCCAAGATCATCGGAAGCGCAGCAGCCACTCCAAACCTAAGAAGTAATCCTCGAAGGCGTCGCGACCTCCTTCCAGATAAAGACTGTCATTCTCGCGCCACACTTCATCGCGGAGGCGCAATCGCCCACTCAAAGTCTCGGCGCCGTTGCGGGTTTGATCCCGGCCGAAGTTGATTTCGAGGCGGTCGAGTAGAGACTCCTCGGCATCGACCGAGTCACTGCCGAAGAAAGTGGTTAAGAAATCGCGCGCCAGATAAAGCGCAGCCGTGCCCGCCGCGGCGCGGCGATCCAAACGATTCGCCGGCGGCTGCCCGGTTGTGAGCAGCAAAATGATGTCTTGTTCTTGCAGCGGGGGGGTGCTGGAGAGCAAAACTTTGGGTTGGTCGTAGGGGCCCGTGACGACAACTTGCACGTCGAAACCCTGGAGCGAAGCTCGGCCAAACAGATTGAGCTGCGGATGGAAGGGATCGTCTTCCAAGAAACGCGCCACCGAAGGCTGCAAATACAGACGCGTGGCGGGGAGCGTCATCGAAACCTTATCGAGGAAGACTTCTCCGCGTAACTTGGGAACCGCCCCTGTTCCCTCCAAGCGCAATGCTGGGCGCAACATGCCTCGCGCCAAATTGCTGCGCAGGCCGATGCCCTCTTCCGAGGTCAGCCCCACTGAGAACTGCAACTGATCCAATGGCGGCGCCAAGCGGAATAGCGTGAGTCCGCCAGGTGTGGGCGGACGTGGTGGACCAATTGGCGAACGCAACAACGGAATGTTTTGCACCACCCGGCTATCGGTGAACGCCAGATCGCCACCAATCTGGAGTTTTGGCCAAACCCCTTGCACCGTAAGTTCGCTGTCGGCGCGGATTTTGATTCCCGAGGTGCGATAGAGCAGCAAGTCTTCCCCGCTTAACCGCAGATCCGAATGCACCAGGCCATCGGCTTGACGTTCCATGGTGCCTGCAAGCTGGAAGGGCGCTGCGCCAAGTTCTCCGCGACTATCGACCAGGCGAATGCCATCAGGGCCAAAGGCGGCATGCACCTCAAGATCTTCGATGGAGGGAAGGCCAGGATCCTGAACCCGCAGCGCGGCCTCCTCCAAATCTAACTGACCGCGCCAAAGCGGGGCCCCCAGTGTGCCGTCGGCGCTGGCTTCGAAACCAAGGCGACCTTGCACGCGGCGCAAACTCGGCAAAGTCGACAGCCAGGAGAGGGCATCGATTTGCCCTTCCATCGTGGCTTCGAAGGGGAGGTCGGCAAAGTTGGTTTCCGCGAAAGCCGTGGGCTGCAAGCCCAGGCCCAAGGTGGCGGACGCACTTGCCTTCACTAATGGCCCGGCGGCACGCACCTCTCGGACATGCAAGCCCTCACGATTCCATTCCAGCCCGACGTCCATATCGAAGGCAGGCAAGGCACTTTCTTCGTCTTTGGGGATGGGGCGCAATTCGGCGCCCTCAAGGCTGGCCTGCAAGTTCAAATCTTGCATCGAGCCCGTGAGGTGGGCACGGATGCTGGCGAGGCCTTCCCAATCAAGCCAATCCGGTTCCAGGTTCGGCGTGTGAAATTGGAAATCCAGCGCTGGGTTTTCCTCCAGAGGGTTCTGAATGGATCCCTCCAGTCGTGCGAGCTCTTTGGACTCTTGAAGCACGGTGGTGGAAAGCATGAGATCCTGCTGATGCCAAGTGGCGTCCATCTGAATATCGAGGGCACCTGGCGGTAGTTGTTTGGCGAGGTCGCCCTGTGGCTGCCAACCCTTGGCTTGAAGAAGTACGCCAGCCTTTAGGCTCGAGGCGATTCCCTCCATCTCGAAGTCGAGTGCAATCGTCCCATCGCGCAAGGGGGCGTCTGCAGGAAGCCAATCGCGAACCCAGCCTTGATCGCTGGCCAGGATTTCTCCGTCTGCGTAGAACACAATGTCCTGCCAATCTTGCTGAAGTCGATTCAGTTCAGGGATAGGCGGAAGGTGGTAACCCGAATGAGCGGCGACATTCATCGAAACGACCGCGTCTTGGTAGCGAGCCGATTCGACCACAAGACCATCTTGGTTCCAAACAAAGCCCAACTCCACTTCGGCTTGGTCAGGGAAGCCCTCGGGGACCGCGGACGGCTGGGGTCGTAAGTCGCGCAGGGTCCAATGCCCCTCGAGAGTGGGCGCGGATTGGCTTCCGCCTAGATGAAGTTGGCCGTGCAGGGTTCCCGTTGCCAGCGGTAAAGCGGGCACGCCGGGAATCGTTTGCAAGGCCGCGAGATCAAAGCCATCACTTTGCACCGAGGCTGACCAAGGTTGACCTTCTATTGCAGGGTCTTTGGAAAAGGCGCTGGGAAGATCAGCCTCTAAGGCAAGCGACCCCGCTGGGGTGAGCAGCTTCCACGAAGAAATCGCGAGAGCTTCGGTAGACCAATCCAATTCCATCGGCGCTTCCTGGCGCACCCAAGTTTTGCCGTCGGCGCTCTCCCAGACGAAGGTCTCCATGGCGAGTCGCAGTGGCGGCATGACCTTGCCGAGGACGAAGTCTTCGCGGGTCGTCAGGGCAAGTTGGCCATGACCTGCGGGGAGGACGCGCCCGTCCTCGAGGGGAAAATCTTCCTTGGCCTCGACCTCGAGCTGGAGCACAGGAAGCCCCAAGCGCCACTGTCCTTGGTCTAAGGCTATGGTGAATTCGGAAAGCGAGGCATCGGCGCGAAGGCGACTGCTATGCACCAAGGCTTGCGGAGCTCGCAGTTTGCCGTCGGCGTAGGCCAGCTGGAGCTTCACTTGCTCCAAGGCGCCGAACTCGCTGGGCGCTTCGAGTGCCATTCCCCAAGCGGTGGCAAATCCAGGCCAATCTTGGCACTGGAAGGCGAGTTCGGAGGACCAGCTGGCCAAGGCTTGTTCGACGGTCCATGCCGAGGTGAGTTCTTGCGCGCTACGTCCCTTCCAAATCCAATTTGCTTGGGCTTGTTGCCCTTCGACGGCGATTTGTTCGATGGCTAGCTGAAGGTTCTCTGGCTGAGCCAAGGGAAGGCGAAGACGCAATTGCCCCCGCGCTGTGGCGTGTAAGTCAGGGGGCAGCGTTGAAGCCATCCAACTTTGCCACTGTGGATCCCAAGCCAAGCGCTGCAACTGAATGCCAGCGAGGAAATCCTCGCCTTCGAGTGCGAGTTGGGCACTCAGGTTTAGGTTTGGGCCACGCAACTGAAGTTGGCGCTTGTCCACGGCCTCTAGGAATTGGGCCAGCCCCATATGCTCAAGGCGAAGTTGTTCTTGCTGGTTGTCGCGCCAAAGCAGGTCTTTCACGGCAATTGGAGGCAGCTGCGGCCACCATTCCTGAAGAGCTTCGAGGCCGGAAGGCTCTGTGCTGGGCGTGTCCTGAGCCTGATGACCCAACAAGTCGGTATGGACCGCCAGCTCCTCCAACAAGACCCCGTGAACTCCGGCAAGTCCCTGCTTCCAAAGCGAGGGAAGATGAAAATCCACGCGCAGCTTGGCCAAAGTCACCTGCTGCAGCGCTTGCTCATCCTTCGGCTGAACAGAAGTCCCGTGCAACTCAAGGTAGCTCCAGCCGTCGGTCTCGAGAGTCTCGAAATCGAGGGTAAAGGCTGCGGCATCTGCCTGATTCACCAACAAGGGGCGCAGGGCCCACGGTAGCCACAGGGAGCGCAGAAACAAGGCGAGCGCCAGCACCACAACGAGTGCCGTAAGGCCAATCCGCACCCGTCGCCATTTCGATCGACGGGGTTTCGCAGGCGGGGACGAGGAGTCGTCCTCGGGCGGTGGGGATGAAGTCTGGGACACGAGTGGTCTCGCTTAGCAGACCAGTTTACGGGCAAGGGCTCTGAACCCCGGGGCAAATATTTGGGCCGATTCGGGTAATTGCATGAAGCAAGTTTGGGGCAATCACCTATTCTTTATCCGCGGCTCCTAGATTTCCTTTAGGACCCCGTACCCCAAAATGAAACTTGCCATTCTTTCGCGCAGTCCTCGTTGCTACAGCACGAGACGCCTGCGCCAGGCTGCCGAGGATCGCGATCTTCGCGTCAAGGTGCTCGACACGACCAAGTTTGCGATTGATTTGGACCGGGCGACCCCGGACCTATATTTTCGCAGCAAACGACTGAGTCATTACGACGCCATTTTGCCGCGCATTGGCGCCTCCATTACCTACTTTGGTACGGCGGTCGTGCGCCAATTCGAACAAATCGGCGTGTTCAGCGCCAACAGCTCGGCAGGCATTAACAACACCCGCGACAAATTGCGCTGCATGCAGATTTTGTCGCGTCATGACATCGGGATTCCGGCGACGACCTTTGTACGGGACCGCCAAGATGTCCTTCCTGCCATTGAGCGGATTGGCGGCGCTCCGGTGGTGATTAAGTTGCTCGAGGGCACACAAGGGGTCGGCGTGATTTTGGCCGAAACCGTAAAAGTTGCTGAAGCGATCATTGAGACTTTGCAAAGCGCGCGGCAAAACGTGCTGGTGCAGAAGTTTGTCGCCGAAAGCCGAGGCCGCGATGTCCGCGCCTTCGTCGTCGGAGACCGTGTGGTTGCGGCCATGCGGCGCGTGGCCCAGGGCCAGGAGTTCCGCAGCAACGTCCACCGCGGTGGCCGTGCCGAAGCCGTCGACCTTGATCCGGAATATGCGCGTACGGCAGTGCGTTCGGCGCAAATCATGGGCCTGCGGATTGCTGGCGTGGACATGCTCGAAGGCGAGGACGGACCCAAGGTGATGGAGCTCAACAGTAGCCCAGGGCTGGAAGGAATCGAAACTGCCACTGGCATCGATGTCGCTGGTTCCGTAATGGACTACATCAAGGATCAAGTGCAGTTCCCAGACATTGATTTGCGCCAGCGCCTTTCGGTTTCGGCTGGCTTTGGCGTTGCCGAGCTGACCATTCCCACTCCGTCCAATCTCATCGGCAAGACCATTCGCGAGAGTGGTCTGCGCGAATCCGATATCTCCATCCTGACCCTGCAACGCGGAGTGACCGTGGTGCCGAATCCGCGTGGGTCGAGGGAGTTGGAAGCTGGAGATCGACTGTTGTGCTTTGGCCGCCTGTCTTCCATGAAGACCTTGCTGCCGAAAAGCATCAAGCGTCGGCGCCTTCGCTCGCTACCGAAGTCCGCGCAGAAGATTGTGGAGCAAGTTCATCGGGAAGCCCATCCCGAGGACACCCTATGAGCGACAAGCCGTCGCGTAAGCCAGGCTGGAGTTGGCCCGAGGGTGATTTAGCCCCCGGCGAACGCCGCGACATGGCAATTCATGCCACCGAAGGTTTCTCTGGGCAAGCTCTGGAGATTCCGATTCATGTTTGGCGTGGCAAGGAAGACGGACCGACAGTTTTCGTCACCGCAGCTTTGCACGGCGACGAAATCAATGGCACCGGCGCTGTGCGCGAAATGATTTTGGACCCGGGCTTTGAGTTGGAGCGTGGCTGCCTGTTGTTGGTGCCGGTGCTCAACGTGCTCGGCTTTGAGCGCCACAGTCGTTACCTGCCCGACCGCCGCGATCTGAACCGATCCTTCCCCGGTTCCAATAGCGGCAGCATGGCCTCGCGCTTTGCTCAGCGCATTTTTGAAGAGGTCATTCTGCGTTCTGATTTCGGCATCGATCTGCACTCGGCAGCGGTGCGCCGCACCAACTACCCGCATATTCGCGGTGATTTTTCGAATCCAGAAGTCGATCGGCTAGCGCGGGCCTTTGGTACCGAAATCATGGTCGACACCATCGGCCCAAAGGGGTCCATGCGTCGCGCCGCCTGTGATGTCGGCTGTCCCACCATCTTGCTCGAGGCCGGAGAAGTCTGGAAGGTAGAACCGACCGTGGTCGAGGTGACCCACCGTGGCATTCTCTCGGTCTTGCGCAGTCTCAACATGGTCGAAGGCAAGCCGCATAAACCGGAATTCAGGATCATCGCCAAGAAAACAGCTTGGTTGCGTGCCGAGGCTGGTGGCTTTTTGCGCTTCCATGCTGCCCCCGGGGAAATCGTTGAGGAAGGCCAGACGCTTGCCACCAACACCAGCCTGCTCGGGCGCGAACAAAGCACCATTGTCAGCCCGATGGACGGGGTGATTTTGGGAATGACCACGCTGCCTTCGGTGGCACCTGGTGACCCGGTGTTGAACATCGGGCGTTTGCGTCAACCGATCGAACGCATCGAGAAGAAGGTGGACAATCTCACGCAGGATTCCTTGCACGAGCGCATCGTTTCGGACCTCAGCTCCAGCGTGATGGTCGACGACCTGGAAGACAAGCCAGATTCTGTTTAAAAATCTCGACTACGGAAACCCCACAGGGCGAGTCCGTAGAACAGCAAGGTAAATGCGCTGAGCCATCCTGCTTCCATCCATGGGAAGGGGCCGCCATCCATGGGCAGGGTGACGTCGAGATCAATCAAGTTGTAAAGGGAATAGTCCCACAGCTTGTCGATCATGTAGATGGCGAGTTGCATCAGCAAGAGTCCAAGCACCAAAATTCCGGCTTTGAGTTGGTTGCTGAAGCGCGTGCTGAGTGCCACGGTTGCGGTGTAGGCGCACAGGATGAACAGGAATGTGTAGCAGCTACCGCGCAGCACCAACATCATGTCGAGATCTTCGTCGACCTGTGGGGCGATGGCCCAGCCGATCATCGCAACGCCCACATAGGGAACGAACAACAAGAAGGCGCCCGCAAGCCAGCGCGTGAACAGAATGCGCGCACGCGAAACCGGGCGTGAAAGTAAGAGCTCTGCCGTACGGCGATCGACTTCACGCGCGACGAGTCCGGAGCCAATCAAGCCACCGGCGGCAATGCCAAACATGCCGGCGCCCTTAAAGAACTGTTGTACCGAGAAGTAAGCCCAGTAGCCGTTGGTTTCGAAGGCACGCACAAAATCTTGTAGCGGCTCCAACGGAATCAGCTTGATGATTTCCGGAAAGTTGTCGCGCAACTCCGGCCAGTAGTAGGTGCCAGCCAGAATGTTGATCAACAACAAAAAGAAGTAGCCGATCGCCAGGAAGCGGTGCTCTTCTAGGTATTGGCGGAACAGCATCATGCGCTGACTTCTCCGTACAAAGCTTCGAAGACTTCCTCGAGGCCACCGGAAGCATCGCGCAGGCCAACTAAGGGCAGCTTTTGCAGGTGGGGGAGGACGTCGGCCAGTTCTCCTTCAAAGCGAAGTTGCCAATGCTGCCCTGCGCCGCGCCATTGCAAACTAGGCGATTGGGGTAGAGCAGTCAGCTCCATGGGTTCGCGCAAGTGCAGTCGCAGAACATGCGCCATGCGCTCCAGGATGGTGTCGACGCGATCGCATTCGAGGAGTTCGCCTTGGCGCAAAAAGGCTACGCGGTGACAAACACGTTCGACACTGGCGAGGTCATGCGAACTAAAGAACACGGCGCGCCCCTTGGCGGCCTCTTCTTGCAGCAAGCCTTCGAGACCGCGCCTCGCTTCGGGGTCGAGGCCTTCCATAGGTTCATCCAGCAGCAAGATTGGGGTGCCACTGGCAATCGCTTGCGCGAGCAAAAGTTTGCGCTTCATGCCATGGCTCAAGGCGCGAACGCGCTTGCGGCGATCCAGGGCAAAGCGGTCGAGCAATTCGCGGCCATGCGCCAGATTTGCTTTCGCATGAAAGCTCAACGCAAAACGCAACATGGCATCGACCCGAAGGTGATCGTACATGGCGGTTTCGCTTGGCGCATAGGCACACAGGCGGCGCGCAGCCAAAGGTTGGCGCTGCACCTCCTTGCCGTCCATCACGATGCTGCCGCTATCTGCGCGGGCGATTCCGAGTAGGCACTTCAAAAAAGTGGTCTTACCGGCACCGTTTGGGCCGACAAAACCAAAGAGTTCTCCCTTGGAGACCTCGAGCGAAACGCCGCGCAGGACTTCCTGCTCGCCGTAACGCTTGCGCATGCCATCGACGCGAATCATGAAGCTGATTGTAGGCTCCAGGACTCGCGTCTTCTCGGATTAGTTGGTGCTGGCGCTGGCCGGCTGGCCCTCGGTGGCTCCGTTGGCGACAGGCTGGACCTGAATCTCATCGTCCACCACCTCGACTTCGACTACATGGCAGTCTTCGAGAGTTCCGGCGAGCAGCAACTCACTGAGCGGGTTGAGCAGCGAGCGTTGCAGGACGCGGCGCAGTGGCCGTGCGCCAAAGTCCGGGTCGTAGCCATGCTCGGCAAACCAGCTGCGTGCCGCTTCCGAAATGCGCAAGCTGAGTTGCTGACGCTGCATCAAGCGCTCTTCGAGCTGATGAAGTTGCAGATCCACAATCCGCGTCAGGACTTCCGGTGACAGCGGCGAGAACACCAGCACCTCATCGAGGCGGTTGATGAACTCAGGGCGGAAATGGCCTTTGAGCTGTTCCATCGAACGGATGTTGCTGGTCATGACAATCAGCGTATTGCGGAAATCAACAGTGCGGCCCTTGCTGTCGGTGAGACGACCATCGTCGAGCACCTGAAGCAGGGTGTTGAAGACATCGGGGTGAGCCTTTTCGATTTCATCAAACAGAACCACCGCATAAGGATGGCGGCGCACAGCTTCGGTGAGCTGACCGCCTTCATCATGGCCGATGTATCCCGGAGGAGCGCCGATCAAGCGAGCGACGGTGTGCTTCTCTTGGTACTCGGACATGTCCAAGCGCACCATCGCCGATGGGTCGCCGAACATTTCGGTGGCCACGGCTTTGCACAACTCGGTTTTACCGACGCCGGTTGGGCCGAGGAAAACAAAGCTACCCAGCGGGCGATTTTCATCTTGCAAGCCGGCGCGTGCGCGGCGAATCGTTTCCGACACCGCTTGCACAGCAGGACCTTGGCCAATGACATGTTGGCCCAAGAGCTGTTCTAGGCGCAACAGCTTTTGCCGCTCGGTTTCGACCAAACGATCCACCGGGACACCAGTCCATGCCGCCACGACTTCGGCAATCTGCTCGGGACCGACTTCTTCACGCAGGATGGCATGCTCTTGTTGTAAGGCCCGAAGCTTTTCTTCGGCCTCGGCAGCAATCGCCTCTAGTCGTGGAATGTCGCCATAGCGAACACGCGCGACGTCTTCGAGCTTGCCCTCACGCTCCCATTGTTCGGCTTGCGTGCGCAATCCCTCCATCTCGGCGCGGGCATCTTTAATCGCGTCGATTTGGGCTTTTTCGTTCTGCCAACGCGCACGCAGTGCTTCAGCTTCTTCGTTGAGTTCCGCCTGTTCCGCCTGCAACGTCACGCGTTTGGCTTCGGCATCGGCGCCGCCTTCGGCTTCGAGGCCAGCTTCTTCAATCTGCATTTGGCGCAACCGGCGCTCTAGAGCATCGAGCTCGGCGGGCATGGAATCCAGCTCCAAGCGCAAGCGACTCATGGCTTCATCCATGGCGTCAATCGCCTTGTCAGGAAGCTGTCGATCGGACAGATAACGATCGGTGAGCTGTGCCGCAGTCACCAATGCGGCGTCGGTGATCTTGACGCCATGGTGGACTTCGTAGCGTTCCTGCAGACCACGCAAAATCGCAATGGTGTTGAGCACATCAGGCTCTTCGATCACAACAGGCTGGAAGCGACGTTCCAGCGCGGCATCTTTTTCGATGTGCTTGCGGTACTCGTTAAAGGTGGTCGCGCCAATGCAGCGCAACTCACCGCGCGCCAATGCCGGCTTCAACAGGTTGGCGGCATCGACCGCACCTTCAGAAGCGCCAGCGCCGACCATGGTGTGCAGTTCATCAATGAACAACATGACTTCGCCAGCGGCATCCTGCACTTCAGTGAGGACTGCTTTGAGGCGCTCTTCAAACTCGCCGCGATACTTAGCGCCAGCGAGTAGTGAACCCATGTCCAGAGACAACAAGCGCTTGCCTTGAAGAGGAGTGGGGACATCGCCCGCGACAATGCGCTGCGCCAATCCTTCGGCCACCGCCGTCTTGCCGACACCAGGTTCACCCACCAACACCGGGTTGTTCTTGGTGCGGCGCGACAAAATCTGCATCACGCGGCGCACTTCTTCATCGCGGCCGATGACCGGATCGAGCTTGCCTTCGCGCGCCCGCTCGGTCAGGTCTTGAGCGAACTTCTCGAGCGCGCCATCCTTGCTCTCTGGGTGGTCATCGGTAACCTTGCGCGAACCGCGCACCGAGGCCAGCGCCTCCCGCAAAGCCTCCGTGGTGGCACCGCTCGCGACAAGGGCCTTGCCCAAGTCGGAGCCCGAAGCCACCAAAGCAATCAGAAGGTGCTCGGTCGAAAGGTATTCGTCGCCACTGGCCAGGCGGTTGGCTTCGGCAGCTTCGAGCAGGCGGACAAAGTCCTGACCAGCGCGAATCTCGCCTCCTTCCACACGAGGGAGCTTGTTGAGCTCATCCTGGGCATGAGAAACCGCCAGAGAAGGCGCGACTCCCACCTTGGAAAGCAAGGCGGGAACAAGGCCATCGGCTTGTTCTACTAGGGCGATGAGCAGGTGGGGGGCCTGAACCTCACGGTGCGAGGCCTGGCGGGCGCGAGATTCGGCATCTTGCACCGCCTCACGAGTTTTCTGCGTCCAGCGTTCTGGGTTCATGCCTTCCAGAACGCAAGGCCGATGCCACCTCTCCTTCCGCCGCCAAGGCAGAAAATGCTGCCGTTCTGGCAGCGTGGACCGTAATCTCCCGCTGTGGAAGCCCTTCTGGACCTCGCCCTAGCCCTCACCAGCGCCCTTTTGGCCGGTTTGGGCTTGTTGCTGATTGTGTTCAGCCTGCCCGGAAACTGGATCATTGCCGCTGCAGGCCTATTTGGGCCTGCTCTTGGACTTGGCTGGGGCCCCCTCGGGATCCTGCTCGCCGCCGCCGCGGTGGCCGAAGCCCTGGAATTTTTGGTCGGTGCTGGCTTTACCAAGAAGGCGGGCGGGAGCAAAGCTTCAATGTGGGGCACCATTTTGGGGGGCATTGTGGGTGCCATCATGCTCACACCCTTCTTTCCCGTTCCCATCCTGGGCACCTTGCTGGGAGCGGCTCTAGGCGCAGCAGGTGGCGCCGTGGGCTTCGAATTGCTGTTTGCCAAACAGGAGGCCGACCGTCTGCTCTCAATCGGGCTCGGTGCCTTCTTCGGCACTCTCTTTGGAAAAGGGCTGAAATTAGCCATTGGCGTGTTCCAGGCGGTGTACTGGATGTGGAGAATGACCGAGGTCGTTCAGGAAAACATGCCCTCATTCTTCTAGCAATCTCGGTTTCGGGCCGTAATGAGGCCGCCCCCGGGAATTCGGTGCGGCGTTACAATCCCATTCCGCCTCGATTCCGCGGACCCAATCACATGATTAAGAAATCCCTCCTCTTCGGTACGGTCGCTTTGGCTACCACCGTTCCCGCCTTCGCTCAAGAAGCCGAGGCCGAAGCCACACCAGTAGTCCAGAACCCAGCGCTTGAAGAAGTCTTGGCCAACGTGCCAAAGCTGATGAGCAAGCACTGGCAGACGACCATGAACATCGCCATCCAGGAAGGCGAAGAAGCAGGCCCTAAAGTCAAGGTCGGCGTCAAGTTCATGGACCGCAACCACTTCGCGCTCGATCTCAACCTCGACATTCCTGACGAGTTTGAAGCGCAAAAGATGGAGTTCCACGTCATCGCCGATGGCACCTACCTCTTCCTGAACTCGCCAAACATGGCGGAAGTTTCTGGTGGCATGGCCCAAGGTCCTGTCAAGGTTGAGCTCGCCACCATTTGGAAGATGGTTGAGTTGAGCACTCCTTCCGGCGCCATGAAGGAAGGCGAAGTCAACACCGATGCTCTCGCCAACATGGTTCGCGAAGCAGCGAGCCAGTTCACCTTCAAGGAAGAAGGTAGCACCGAAGGCCTGAAGCGTTATGCGATCAGCGCAGAAGAGGTGTCTGGTCACATTGCATTCTCTGCCGACACCTGGTTGCCACGCGCCATGGAAATGTCTGGACCAAACGGAGAAGGCTCGATGAAGATGACCGCCACCGACAGCAAGTTGGTCGAATCTTTCCCAGAAGGCACCTTCGCCTTCACGCCTGCTGAAGGTGTCACCGTAATGGACCTCACCCCAATGCTGCAGATGCAGCTCAACCAAATGGGTGGCGGTGCAGAAGAAGAGGAAGACCTCGAGTTCTAAACCCGTTTCCATTCGGAAATACTCGCGGCGGGCCTCTCTATTTAGGGGAGCCCGCCGCACTTCTTGAACAGGACCACGATCCAAATGACCCTACGTCTTTCCGCTAGTCTCCTTCTGCTTGCAGCTTGCTCGGCACCTCAAGCCACCATGCCGGAGGACCACGCGCCTTCCGGGTTGCAGGCCACTGCTGTGGCTCCCGTCGCAGCCCCAAAGACTTTTCAGGAATGGGTGGAGAGCTTGCCTCCAGCAAGTGAAGTCGTGGATCAGGCTTTTCGAGCCGATTTGACAGGCGCCATGACCATGACCATTCCAGGCATGGTCGACATGTCGGAACCCGTCGATGCGAATATGCGCATGGATCTTTCCGGCACCATGGCGGTGAAGGATTCCAGTCATCTGCGCTATGAGATCGACGTCGTGCTAGATCTTTCTGGCATTCCAGATGCGGGAGTCCCTGGCCCGGTGCATGTCGGTTTGCTTTTCGTCGCTGATGGCGAAACGCTTTCGATTGTTCCTCAGTTCCACGACGAGTGGATCCTTGCGGAGCTCGAAGGTACCGGGATTGGCATTGAGAATATGGTGCTGACCCTAGACGTCGACCTGTTCGAACGGATGATGACGATTTATATGCGTTCTTTCGAAGCCTCCGGCATGGACATGTCTTTGCTCGTGCCGAAAGGCATGACGGTAGAGGAGTTCTTCGAGAACAGCATGAACCCCGCCCTGTGGTCACGGTCTTTCTTGGCCACGACCGACATCGTGGAGTTCACCATCGACCAGCAAAAGGTTCACGCAGTGGCAATGCTCAAGCAAGACTTGTTCACTTCCATGATGGGCGTCACCCCTGACGGCCAAGATCAAACTGCGATGTTGGAATCGATGCGCTATTCGGTGACCTTCGATCGCTGGACTGGCATGCCCTTGGGAATGGATTTCAGCTTTGCGCTGGAAGAGGAAATGAACATGAACATGTCGATGTCCATGACGGATTTCGTCGTCGGCACTCAAGCGGTTGCCGATACCGAGTTCAGTTACACCATGTTGGACCGGCAAACTCTCTTCCCGCTGGATCCTTGGGTGCAGCTCATGCTCACGCAAATGGAAGCGATGATTCAGGAGGACGATGGCGACACTTCGTTCTAACCGCGTTGCGGTTCTCCTAGGCCTTTCTCTTTGCCTTGCGGCTTGCGGCGGGTCAGAAACGCCGGAGCAAACCAGCCAAGCCAACCAAACGAAGCAGGCCTCTCAGCCCGCTGCCGATGATGCCGCTGCCTGGCGCAGTTGGCTGAGCGCCTCCACACAATCCCCATGGCAAGGGGAGTATGTTTCCAACTGGGATGACGAAGCCGCGCAAGAGGGCTCCTTTGTCCTGTTAGCGCCCGATTCCTTCTATGTGCAAACGCGAACCGCCTTGCGTCAGCATTCTCCGGAAGGGCAACCTGCCGCCCAAACCGTCCGCGTAGAGATCGCATGCGACGGCGAGGAATTGCGCATTTTGTTGCCGGCAGTTCTTGGCTCTGGCCCAACCATCGCCACCATGCCTGCAGATCGCCTGAGTGCCTTGGAAGAGGTCGATCCTCTGGGAAGCGCTGGTCTGTTCCGGCTCGATTCCATGTCGCCTTGGCACCTCGTACGACGAACCCTAGATTTTGGTCGTGCCATTTCTAGTGCAGAGGAAGACAACCAGCTGCATCTTCAGCTCGATGTCCCGGCAGGAATCTTGGCCCGCTTCCCCAAAGACGAAGAGGTGCGAGCCTCCCTATTCTTGAACGTGGAGAGTTCCGCATTGCTTAGTCTTGAGCTAAGCTCTCCAGCGCACAGTTTGACCGTTGACTTTTCCAACTTGGAGCCGGTCAGCAATCTCGATGCGGCGCGCGCCGCGACCAAACTGGATGTGCCCAAAGATGCGGCACCACTCGCATTGGGTCCGATTGTCGACGGCGAGATTCTGGAAGCCACGTCCACGAATCTGGACCAACTCGGCTACTAAGAATCGACGTGCGCAACCGCCGGAGCGATTTGTTGCCACAGTCGTTCCGCTGCCTTGCGCCAACTAAAGGTCAAGGCGCGGGCGCGGCCCATGCCCGATAGCTCGTGGCGTAAGGCAGAGTCCTCGACCAGCCGACGCATTTGTTTCGCGATCGAAGCGTCGTCGGCGGGGTCGCAATAGAGCGCGGCATCGCCGCAGACTTCGGGCAACGAAGTGGTGTTACTGACGATGACCGGGCAACCGAGTTGCATGGCTTCTCCGGGCGGCAACCCCCAGCCTTCGTAAAAGGACGGGAACACAAAGCCGAGTGCATGCTCATAAAGCGCGCGCAATTCGCCATCGCTGACGCGACCGACATGCCGCGCATTCTCAGGCAAGCTGTCCAGGAGTTCGGTGCCTTCGAACACCCTGGGGTTGGTGCCACCAGCAATCACCAAAGGAACTTTGACTTGCGCCAAAGTCATGGCACGCAAAATGGCGGCGAAGTTCTTGTTGGGATTTAAGCTGCTGACGGCAAGCAAGTAGCCGCGTGTCTCAAGGTTTTCGCGTTTCAGAATGTCTTCTTGCGCGTCAATCTTCTGAATGTGCTCATGCCCCTCGGTGGTGACCGTGATCATGGCCTGCGGATACCCAAAGTACTTCTCGATTTCCGCAGCGGTCGCTTGGGACACCGCAGCAACCGCTTTGGCGCGCTGCACTGCGCGCGGCAAGTTCCATGTGTAGTACTTCTTAAACAATCCCGAATGCGTTTCCGGGGCGCCAATCACTTGCAGGTCATGGATGACCATCGAGAAATTGGGGTGGCGCAACGGCGCAGTGTTTTTGAGATTGATGAGAAAACCGCCCTTGGCCAGGCGTGGCAAACTGATCTGCTCCCAAAGGTGAGAGCGCATGCGCCCAGCAACGCGCATTTCAATGTGCTCGAAGTGAGTGCCCTCGAGCGCCGGCGAAGGCATCAAGGCAATGAAGCGATACTTTTCGCGATCAATCGTGCCGTCGGCGAGCATGCTATCCCAGGCGCTCAGCATTTCACGGCCGTAACGCTGCACGCCGGTCAACGGCTCGGTCAAAAACCGCGCGTTGATAAAGACGAGCTTGCGTTTTTGGCTCATGCCTCAGGTGGGGCGGCAGCAAGAATGCGATCTTGCATCTCGCGCACGGCCTGGTCCATGCCGACGTACATCGCGCGGCAGACCAAGGCATAACCAATATTCAGCTCTTCTACATGGGGAAGCTGCGCGACCGGCAAAACGTTGTCGTAATCCAAACCATGCCCGGCGTTCACGCGCAGGCCCAAACTATTGGCATAGTTTGCTGCGGTTTCTAAGCGCTTGAGTTCATTCTCACGGTTGGAGCCCTTGGCATTGGCGTAGGCACCGGTGTGGAGCTCAATGAAGTCGGCGCCGCAACGAGCCGCGGCTTCGATGGCATCGGGATCTGGGTCGACAAACAAGCTGACTTCAATTCCGGCTTTTTTCATCGCGGGGATGCCCGCAGCAAGATCTGCCTCTAGGCCGACGGCATCGAGTCCGCCTTCCGTGGTGAGTTCCTCGCGGCTTTCGGGCACCACGCAAACCTGGTCGGGCCGAATCTCCAGGGCCAGCGCCTGCATTTCGGCAGTCCAGGCCAGCTCGAGGTTGAGCAAGGTCTTGACCGTCTCGCGCAAAATACGGACATCGCGCTCCTGGATATGGCGGCGGTCCTCGCGCAGATGGACGGTAATGCCATTCGCTCCGGCCAGTTCGCACAGGCCAGCGGCGAGCACTGGGTCGGGTTCCAGACCCTTGCGAGCTTGTCGCAGGGTGGCGACATGGTCGATGTTCACGTGAAGTCGCGGCATGGGGCGCTATTCTACGCGGGCCATGCTGCGCATCACTGCAGGAGAACACCGCGGCCGCAAACTCAAGGTGCCCGCCGTCGCCGCCACTCGCCCCCTGGTCGAGCGCGCGCGGGAAGGGGTGTTCAACCACATCGGCCCCCTGGTCCACGATGCCGTGGTCTGGGATGTCTACGCCGGTAGCGGGATCATCGGCCTTGAGGCCCTGTCACGCGGCGCTCAAGAGGTGCTCGCGATTGAGCGCAACGCCCGCGCTGCTGCCCAGCTGCAAGAGAACGCGGCCATTCTGGGCCTGAGTGAGCGCCTGCGCTGCCTCAAGCTCGATGCCCACCGCCTGCCGAGCCTGGCCGACGGCTTCCCCGCACCGGACCTCGTCTTCTTCGACCCTCCCTACGATGACTTCCGCAAGGGCGGCCATCCGCGGGTCAAGGCGTGGAAGCTTTTCTGTGCCCTGGCCAAACTTCTTCGCCCAGGGGGATGCGCAGTGGCGCACACGCCGCGAAGATTGTTGACGGAGGAGGAATGCGCCGCACTCCCCGGCCTCGAATGCCGTGATTACGGCACCACCTCTTTGTACTGGTGGCATCGGCCAGCAGAGGATTCCCACGAAAACCCAGAAGCATGACCACCACCTCGTCCAAAGCCAATGCGCGCATCTCCGGATTGTGCGGTCACCTATGGCTGGATGGCCGCTTTCGCGCGGGCTGGATGCGGTGGAAATCGGGCCGCATCAGCGAAATCGGCAAGGGCAAGCCAAAGGGCGAGCAGGCCGAGGGGTTGCTCGATCTCGGCAAGGCGAAGGTTTTGCCAGGTTTTGTCGACACCCTTCTGCACGGCTTCGCCGGCGTGGATTGCGGCGAGGGCACGGCCCGCGAGTTACAGCGCATGAGTGTGGCCTTGGCGGGAGCCGGCGTCACCACCGCCTATGCCGGCTTCTATCCCCTGGACAACCCGGGATATCGCCGCGCTGCTGCCCGTTGGCAAGCTTGGAAGGCGGTGCGCGGCGCCGCGCGGACTCGCTTCGCCGGCTGGCACCTTGAAGGCCCATTCTTGCCCAAGTCCATGCGCGGAGCCTTGCCGGCCAAATCTCTGCTGGCTCCTAACCAGGTTCATGCCAAGCGCCTGGTTGCAGCCTGCCGCGGTTGGCTCAAGCTGTGCACCCTGGCGCCCGAACTGGCCGGCATGGAAGAGGCCATTGATCCTTTGCGCGAGGCCGGGGTCATCCCCATGGTCGGCCATACCGAAGCGACTTGGCTGGCTTGCGCCGCTTTGGCCGCGACTGGCCCGATCGGCATGACCCACCTCGGAAACCGCATGCCCGCTCTGACCGCGCGCGAGCCGGGGCCGCTTGGTTTTGCCATGGCTGGACATGCCAACTGGGTGGGGGTCATCCCCGACCGCGTGCATGTCGTCAGCGAAAATTTAGCTATGTGGGCGAGCCATCCCGGCATGCAGGACTGCCTTATGGCCATGTCCGACAATCTCTCCCACGCGGGACTGGTGGCCGATGATTTTCACGCCGGCGGGCAGCGCCTTTCGCGCAGTGGAGCGGTCGCGGTCAATGCCAAGGGCGAGCTTGGTGGCACCTTGG
>Ga0316208_1001763_pt1 | contig 19419 bp, 22 predicted proteins | sample 3monopyrite_MG_FD_204944 | JGI IMG/M metagenome (GOLD analysis project Ga0316208, IMG submission 204944) | Microbial mat bacterial communities from mineral coupon in-situ incubated in ocean water Damariscotta River, Maine, United States -... | ecosystem: Environmental > Aquatic > Marine >...
AACGCAGAGACCGCTGAGTTTGCGCTGAGTAACGGAGAGGTCTCCCGTCCTCTGCGGCATTTTCTCGGCGAACTCTGCGTTCAAAACTTCGGCAGAGTCAGAAAGCACGAAGAGAAAGGTCAACGGATGCGCCTCTGTTCTGTAGCTCGGCCTGCCACCGCTGGACGCACGACAAAGTCGTCCGCAGCACGCACGTCTGCAGAACGCTCCCAGCTGGCACTACGTCCACACCGACCAGTGGCGTTACGAGAAGGATTTCACGGACTCGCCATTTCCGCCGCCGGAAACGGTGTCCTGGCCGGCGTGCCCTTTGATGAAGTCCACTCCGGAACCGCCCAGCAGGATGTCAGCCGAACCGCCGCCCAGCAGAGTGTCGTCACCGGCGCCGCCAAGAATTGTGTCCGCGAAGCTGTTGCCATTCAGCAGGTCGTTGCCATCCATGCCCGAAAGTGCGTCGCGACCGGATCCGCCGAACAGCGAATCGTCACCGCCGTCACCATAAAGGCTGTCGTTACCTGAAAGTCTGCCGTCGCTGGCGTCGCCGTACAGTCGGTCGTTCCCGCCACCACCACGGAGACTGTCGTTGTGAGCGCCGCCGTTGATCAAATCGTTGCCACCACCGCCGAACAGGCTGTCACGACCGTCTCCGCCGCGAAGTGTCACGTCACTGGTATAGCTGGAAGCATCCAGAATGTTGTTACCGTCACCGCCGATCAGTTCCGCGGCTTCGATGCGGACGAGCCGATCAGTCCCCAGGCCCACAAGTTGAGAGTCAGTCAACGTCAGGTCCACGTCACCGCTCTCGAACAGACGATCGCGACCGCCACTGCCGTCGATGTCGTCGTCGCCCAGTCCGCCCGTCAGCATGTCATTGCCACTATGCCCGCGGAGCCGGTCGTTCCCGTCGCCTCCTGTGAGCGAATCCCGACCCGAACCTCCCAGCAACGTGTCGTTGTTCAATCCGCCATCCAGCCGGTCGTTGCCGCCACGACCATTGAGGACGTCGTTGCCCGCATCGCCGGACAGCACATCGTCACGCATACCGCCGTGAATCACGTCGTTGCCGGTGCCGCCGTTGATCGTCACCGACCCAGGCAGCCACGTCATCAGCCGGTCGTTGCCATCATCGCCGTTGACCGTGAGCGTGCCTGAAAACAACTCGTCCACGGAATTCAAAGAGACGGTGTCGTCTCCCGCTCCCGCGTTGATTGTCAGCGAGCCGGTCGGACTGGCGAAATCGATCGGCGGTTCTGCTGCGTTGCGAGTCAGCCGCAGCATGCCGTCAGCCGCGGCTCCGCTATTACTGAGGACCAGAGTTTCAGCAGAGCTGGTGAAGTAGAATGTTCGATCCGCGGCCGTTAAGCGGTCGGTGACCTGTTCGACACTCGACCAGGCAATCACGTTGCCATCGATTTCCAGGCGTCCGGTTGCTGAGTCCCGCAGGTAACGATCGATCCGACTCGCGCTGCCGCTGACAATCTCCAGTGAATCGACATCGATCTGGCTTCCGCCGTTAAACGTCAGCCCGCCGGTCGGGATCGGATCGCCATTCGACAGATCGACAATCAACGTGTCATCAACGCTGCTGCCCTGAATCAGGAGAGCCGGAATGCTGGCCACGAGATCGCGAAAGATGTCAGCTCCCCCCTGCGTCCGAACCACCACCTCGCTACCGTCACGCACCAGGAAATTTAGCATCATGATGTCATTACGCAGTTCCCTGCGTCCGAACCACCACCTCGCTACCGTCACGCACCAGTTCGAACGTCCCGCTGGTGGCCGGCAGATTCACTTCAACCGGCACCGGAGCATCCACATTAAACCACACCGTCGCCGGCTCGCCGCTATGCAGGACAACGACATCGAGATCCGAGTCGCCGTCCAGATCAGCCACGCCAAGACTGCTGGCTGCCGCTGAACCCAGTGTGTTCAAACTTTCGGTGAAAACTCCATTCCCATGATTCAGCCAAATCCTGCTCGGCTGAGTACCAAGTTCTGAATCTGCCGTAAGCACATCCAGGTCACCGTCGTCGTCGATATCAACGAGGGCAACGTCTGCTACTTGCCTGAGGTCAAACTTCTGGCTGCCGCGGGAAAAACTGCCTGAACCATCATTCAGCCACACGAAAGATGTGGATGTAAGGTTGGGGGCACTACCGATCACCGCGTCCATATCACCATCACCATCCACATCGCCCATGACCACGGCAGTTGATTTCAGCGGGCTCAAGCTCTGGCCGCTGTCAACAAAATTACCCGCACCATCGTTCAGAAGCAGTCTGTCGCGCCCGTTGACTACAGCAAGAAATGCATCCAGATCACCATCTGAATCCACGTCAGCCAAGGCGACATCAGCGTTCTTCGAAAGTGAAAAACCCTGACTGTTGGCGGTCAAGACGCCTGCCCCGTTGTTCAACAACACCTGACCATCAGAGTCTCGCGAATTCGCGTCAAAGACATCAATATCGGAGTCGCCATCGAGATCGGCCAAAGCGAAGGCTCCACTGGATTGATCCCCCAGTCTCTGCCCGCTATCGGTAAAAGTTCCGGTCCCATCGTTGAACCAGACCCGTCCTGGAGATTTATTCGAGCTGGCCCCGAGACGCATCGTATACGCATCGAGGTCGCCGTCATTATCCAGATCGGCCAGTTCAACGTTTGTGGCAGTGGAACTGAAATCTGTAAGTCGCTGCCCAGTGTCGACGAACGCGCCGCTTCCGTCATTCAGCCACACGCGGGACGAAACTGACGAATCCATGGTGAAGGCATCAATGGTGCCATTGCCGTCCAGGTCACCAAGGGCGATCTGATCAAAATTGTCGAAGGCTCCGCCACCGTCGATTAACACACCGGTGCCCGAGAGTAGGATCCGTTCCTCGCAGCACTCCAGGAGTGCCGGGCGATCCTGTCGTCCGCGACCGCTCCGAGCGGAGGGTCTCTTGAGCATTCGACTGAGCCAGTTATCGAAAACCATCGACCTCTCCAGCTTCCCATCGGGCACATCCAGAAATGCAAATCCAATCCCCTGCCGACGGTGCAGGACGCCTCGGATCCGTTGTTCTGGCTGTGCCCCTTGTATCGGCTCTGACGGTTAGAGATGTGAACACATTCTGTCAGGCATTTTGAGATTCATCGGTTCTATCGCTTGTGCGGCTGGTCTGTGTGCGATCGGGCAGGCACTGCCGCTGGGACTTTATGACAGCCACCGATTGGCGCATCCGCTGCAGCGAGGAAAACAGGCTGAGTGGAAACAGGTGGATCAGGCAATCGTTCAGTCGCTGGATAAGGTCGAAGCATCCGGCGGTGCGGTTCGCTTTGTGACGTCAACGATCACCAGCCCAACGCTGCAGGCATCCATCGACGCGTTTCTGGAACGTTTCTCTGACGCTCGTCACATCTCGTTTGACGCGGTGAGCTGTTCAGCAATTCTGGATGCTCACGAAAAGACGCACGGAGCACGCCTGCTGCCGCACTACCGGCTCGAAGACGCGAGTGTCATCGTGTCGTTCGGTGCGGACTTTCTGGGAACCTGGATTTCGCCAGTCGAATTCACCGCTGCCTGGCGAACGCGGAGAGTGCCCACGGCCGAGCAGCCGGAGATGTCGTACCACGCTCACTTCGAAGGCAGAATGTCGCTGACCGGAAGCAATGCTGATCGTCGTTATCGGCTCGCTCCAGATGAATACGGCGTCGTGCTCAGTCACCTGTATGTCGCCCTCGCCGAACGAGCCGGTGAGGTGCCGCAGCACGATGCACTCACAGAGTCGCCTCTCGACGCCGCCGACCTGTCGGCGCTGGCCGAACGACTGTGGGCCGCGCGAGGAGAAAGCCTTGTGCTCTGCGACAGCCAGGATGTCGCCGTTCAGATTCTGGTCAACGCGATTAATCACCTGCTGGGCAACTACGGAAAGACGGTCGATGTCGCCCGGCCCAGTCGGCAACGGCAGGGCAGCGACAGCGACCTGCTGGCACTGATCGATGAATTGCGAGCCGGCAAGGTGTCGGCCCTCTTCGTCGCGGGAACTGATTTGATGCACAATCTGCCGGGGCACGACACGCTGGCTGCAGCGATCGGCAAAGTTGAGCTTGTTGTGAGTCTTGCCGAGCGGGAAGACGATTTCGCATCGCTGGCTCACTTCGTCTGCCCGGATCATCACTCGCTCGAAGCGTGGATGGACGCGGAACCGCTCAGCGGTCTGGTGAGTCTCTCGCAACCCATGCTGCAGCCACTGGGACAGACTCGTTCGATTCTCGAAAGTCTGGCTCGCTGGTCGGGACGCGACGACTCGGCGTACGACATTCTTCGATCGTCGTGGGAGACTGATATCCTGCCGCGGGCCACGTCCACGACAGCGAACTCGTTCCGCGAATTCTGGGACCAGTCGCTGCACGATGGCTTTGTTGAAGCAACGCCGGTGAAAACTCGCGCAACGGAAGTCGGCGACTTCGATGCCAGCTCCGTGAACGTGATCGCTGGCCCGGGCAACGCTGCCGACTACTGCCTGACTCTGTATTCAAAGATCGGACTGACCGACAGCCGACACGCTCACAATCCGTGGCTGCAGGAGCTTCCTGACCCGGTCACAAAAGTCACGTGGGACAACTACGTCTGCGTCTCTTCCGCAACGGCCGAGAAGCTTCAACTGACCGACGGTGACGTGATGCGAGTCGCCACGCCTGGCAACGGAGCGAGTCTCGAACTGCCGACGCTCGTGCAGCGTGGCCAGCATGATCGCGTTATCGCCATCGCGCTGGGATACGGCGTCAAAGGCACCGATCGATTTGCGAACGTCGGGCCTCAGTGGTTCGAAGGCCGACCGACCGTTGAGCCGGGAGAACTCGTCGGAAAGAACGCGGCTTCGCTGATTGACCCTGGCAACGGATTCCTGAGCCTTGTTCGCAGCGACGTCACGCTTTCGAAAACTGACAGGCGGCACGACCTGGCGTCAACTCAGGAATATCACTCAGGTGATTTGAACGATGACACAAGCGCGATTCACGCCGCTGATGAGAATCCACGAGGTTACGGAGTGCTCGAAGAATTCAACTTTCGGCAAAGCGTCTCTTACCTGCGCGTTGTGAGAAACCGCGACGACCTCCAGCACGATGGAGGTCAGCATGACTGACACGAACTCGCCGCTCCGGCCGCCACTCATTACGGGCGATAAAACACTCGCCGATGTGACAAGTGATATTTGTGCTCCGATGGACCGCCGACCGACCGCTTTGTGGTGGGGCGCGTTTCTCGTTTCACTGACGGCCCTGATCGTCGGCATCGCAGCGGTCTGGTATCAGATCGCCACCGGCATCGGAACGTGGGGGCTGAACAAGACCGTTGGCTGGGCGTTCGACATCACGAACTTCGTGTTCTGGGTGGGTATCGGACACGCCGGCACATTGATTTCGGCCGTGCTGTTTCTGTTTCGACAGAAGGCGTGCTGTTTCTGTTTCGACAGAAGTGGCGAACCGCCGTGAACAGGTCAGCAGAAGCGATGACGCTGTTCGCCGTGATGTGCGCCGGCATCTTCCCTCTGATCCATATGGGCCGCCCGTGGCTGGCTTACTGGATGGGACCGTACCCCAACACTCGCGGTTCGTTGTGGGTCAACTTCAAGTCGCCGCTGCTGTGGGACGTGTTCGCCATTTCAACGTACCTGCTGATTTCGGCAGTCTTCTGGTACGTCGGACTGATCCCGGACATGGCGACAATTCGCGACCGCTCGAAACCGGGATGGCGGAAACGCATCACGTCGATCCTGTCGCTCGGCTGGGACGGCTCGGCTCGAACGTGGCACCGATACGAAACCGTTTACCTGCTGCTGGCCGGGCAGGCCACACCGCTGGTGTTTTCGGTCCACACGATCGTCAGCATGGACTTTGCCACCGCCGTTATTCCTGGCTGGCATACCACAATCTTTCCGCCGTACTTCGTGGCGGGTGCAATCTTCAGCGGCCTGGCGATGGTCACCACGCTGATGATCATCGCCCGCAAGACGATGCGGCTGGAAAACTACATCACGATGAAACACATCGAACGGATGTGTCTGCTGATGCTGTCGATGGGCTGCATCGTCGGACTGGCCTATGGAACAGAGTTCTTCATGGCGGCCTACAGCGAAAACGGTTACGAGCAATTCGTGTTCAAGAACCGAGCACTCGGTCCGTTCGCCTGGGCCTATTGGACGATGGTGAGTTGCAACGTTTTCGTGCCGCAGTTGCTGTGGTTCAAGTCTGTGCGCAGGTCGCTGCCGATGGTGTTTGTGATTGTGCTGCTGGTCAACGTCGGCATGTGGTTCGAGCGGTTCGTCATCATCGTGACGAGTCTGCATCGTGACTTCCTGCCTTCGAGTTGGGCGAGCTACACGCCGACGACGATCGAAATCGCCACCTTCGTCGGCAGCTTCGGATTGTTCTTCACCTGCTTCCTGCTGTTCTGCCGGATTGCTCCGGCGATTGCGATTGCCGAAATCAAAGGCGCCGCTCCACCGAAAAAGTCTGGAGCCTCGCAGTCCGTTGCTGCTGCGGCACCGGCAGTGCAAACAGAATCTGCGATTTCTCGGAATACGACGATTGAGTCGACGACACTGTGATTCACTAAATAGCCGGGAATCAATTGATGACTACATAGCCGCGGAGCGGCGGCAGCGTATAGCCCCGGGCGTGAGCCCGGGGAATTCGGCACAACGAGAGATTGAAGCCGCGGAGCGGCGACAGCGGACTCACGAATAACGACTGCTGTCGCCGCTCCGCGGCTTGAAGAACTGGGGTACCTGGTCACCCCTGGCTGACGCCCGGGGCTATACGCTGTCGCCGCTCCGCGGCTGAAATCCGGGAAACAAGTAGTTCCCAATTCCTATGAGGTTTGTTCGGGAGAGCCCGCCATGGGTGCACGAGTTTTACTGGCCACGTTCTCGCATGAGGACGATCTGCTTGCTGCCACCAGGGCGGTCCGCGGAAAGGGGCTGCGCATCGTCGACGCGTTCACCCCGTACGCCGTGCATGGACTCGACAGTGCGATGGGGCTGCGTCCGTCTCGACTGACGTGGGTGTGTTTCGTCTGCGGAATGACCGGTGCGCTGGGCATGTTGTGGTTCGAACACTGGACGGCGTCCGTCTGGTGGCCGATCGATGTCGGCGGCAAACCGTGGAATTCGCTTCCGTCGGATGTCCCGGTCGCGTTCGAGGCCGCCGTGTTGCTGGCCGGATTCGGATCGGTCTTTGCACTGTTCGCGGTGAGCCGTCTGTTTCCCGGCAAGCAACCTCGTCCCGCTGTGGCACGCACGACGGATGACCAGTTTGTTCTGGTCATCGAAGAAGCAGACGCTTCGTTTGATGTGGCGACCGTGCAGCAGATGCTGATCGACTTCAACGCGGTTGGCGTTGAAGAGCACGTCGAAGAGGGAGGCCGCCACTCGTGAATCTCACACGCCCCAATATCGTGCTCGGAGTGTTGCTGCTGTTGACGTCGCTTTTTGCCGTCGCGAATTGACGTCGACTACACGCAGCCCAACGTCGAATTTCTGCCGGATATGAAACGTTCGGCAGCATCTGACGCATATGCCGAAAACGCGAGCCTGCCCGATGGCCGCACTCTGCAGGCTCCCGTTCGCGGAACGATTTCCCGCGGTGACCTGCCGCTTTACTACTCGCCCGGCAAAGAAGATGCAGTGCGGGCCGGCGAGGAACTTCAGAATCCGTACGCGTTCAACGATGCCGTGGATCCGGGCGCGAACCCGGACGGCGGCGAACCAGCGGCTTCACCAGACGCAGACAGAGCACCGGCAGACGGCCACGAGCAGCAGGATACTCAGACCGGCCAGGCCGCTTTGAAACCTGATCCCAAAGCGGAACTGAACGCGTCGATTCAGCGCGGTGCCGCAGTTTACGGCGTGTTCTGCGTGTCTTGTCACGGACCGAAAGGCGCCGGAGACGGGCCGGTGGCCAAACGCGGATTTCCGCCGCCTCCCCCGTTGCCGGCAGGTAAGTCGGCGAAGATGAAAGACGGTCAGTTGTTTCACATTCTCACGTACGGTCAGGGCAGCATGGCTCCCATGGCGGCACAGCTCACGCGCGATCGCCGGTGGGACGTCATCAACTACGTCCGCAGCCTCCAGACGTCCGCACCGCCAGGTGAAGCCGAAGCCGGAACATCCCCCGAGCCCGTAGCTGGAACGCCAGAAACCTCAGACGCTCCTTCCAGCGCAAAGGACCCGCAGCCGTGAATTCCAGGCAAATGACAATCCCGCAAAGTTTCAACCGCAAATGCATATCCGCGGCCGTCGCCGGTGCCGTGGTCCTCGGAGTGACCGCCGTCATTTCTCCGGATCGAGCCTGGGCGAACCTGCTGCTTTTGGCCTACTACCTGATCACGCTGGGACTCGGCGGCGCATTATTCATTGCGCTGACGACGGTCTGCGGCGCGGGCTGGTGTACTGCGTTTCGTCGTGTCCCCGAAGCGATGACCGGGCTGTTGCCAGTTGCCGGGATGATTCTGCTGGCTGTGATCGCCGTCCGGTTGCCGCAGTATGGATGGCATCATCACGGCGAGGGTGACGCGGGAACTTTCTGGTTCAAGGAACTCTGGTTGCAGCCAGCGTTTCTCGCGGTTCGTGCCGTGGGTTACGTGCTGTTGTGGATCGCTTTTGCAAAGCTGCCTGTCGGGAAATCACGCCGTCAGGACGAGCCTCTCAATGCCGAACGCGCACCCATCAACACGACGACGTCGATTCTGTTCCTCTTCGTCTTTGCCTTCAGATTTCACTGGCCGGTGTCGACTGGATCATGGCGCTCGAGCCGCTCTGGTTCAGCACGATGTGGGGCGTCTATCAGTTTTCCGGACTGATCATGGGAACGCTGGCCACCATGATCATCGCCTGCGTGACACTGCGGAAGTTCGGGCCACTGGCCGGAGTGTTTCGTGACGAGCACCTGCACGATCTTGGCAAACTGCTGCTCGGTTTCAGCTGCTTCTGGATGTATATCTGGTTCAGCCAGTACATGCTCATCTGGTATTCCAACATCCCGGAAGAAACGTCGTATTTCATCCCGCGAACACAGGGGGCCAGTCATGGTCGGCAGCATCGTGCTGAACTGGGTGATCATTCGCTGGTGATTTGCTGCTGCTTGGCGGAGTCGGCGCGGACCGGGATGCTGATGACGAGTCCGGAATACTTCGGCTTGTCCGACGACTGCCGGGACAGGCCGCCGTGACAACTGAGGCATCCACCCGTCAGTGCGATGGGCGTGGCGCGGCGGTAATAGCCATCCTGAACGGCCTCGAATTCTTCTTTGCCGGTGGACAGCGTCCTTGCGGCTTTCTTCTCGAAGTCGGTTTCCGCCTTGTGGTCCAGACTCATCGGCTTCAGGTTCACCGCAAACCAGCGTGCTTTCGTCTGTGACTTTCGCTCAATTTGCGAAAACACATCTTCCATGGCGCGAGCAGGTACGACCGCCCGCTCGCGGTGAAAGTACCGGTGATGCATCACGTCCAGTGTCGCGGCATAGATATCGTGCATCAGCTTCGCCCGATCGCGTGCCACGTCCACGGAAACCCGCTTCGCATCCAGCGCTGCGGAGTCCGCGTTCCGTTTCTTTTGAGCGGAACTCACGACCGCCTCTTGCGGAGCGTCGCCGGACGGAGATTGGGCCTGGAGAGAGACCGTGATCGCCAGCATGCACATGCCAGCTCCGGTCCGTCGTATCCATGTTGCCTTCATTCGATCGCCTTTTTCGATGAGTTGAGTTGTCTGACTGAGCAGCGTGAAACGTGATGATTCGAGTGGCTGAGACTCATTCCAGCGCGACTTCGCACAACGGCACGATGCGGTCCTTTGACCGCAGGATTTGCCCGAGCGTCACTCCGGCGAATGCTTCCTCGGTTGCGGCGTAGGCGCGGTCGAGTTCCCTGTGAAGCGGACAGAGTTCGGTGTGGGACGGCAGACCGAGTGGACAGTGGCGAATCCGCTCCAGTGGGCCGACTGCGTTGACCACATCGAGAATCGTGATCTCGTCCGGAGAACGCGACAGCGAGTAACCGCCACCCGGTCCCGGCCGCGATGTCACGAGCCCGGATTGAACGAGGTCTTTCAACACCTTGTTCAGGTAGCGACGCGGAACCTTCGTCTGCTCGGCCAACGCGTCGGCGCGTTCCGCCTGACTCGCGTCACGAGACAGACAGGCCACGGTGCGTAGCGCGTACTCGGCAGTTTTCGACAGCATAAACTCTTCCCTTTGCTCAATCAGGCCAATCTTACACCTTGACGTGTACAATTCAAGCGATATTCTTGGAGCCACTGGAACGCTGGCTCCGAAAAGGCTTATGAGGACGTTCTGATGACGATTCGAACTGCTGTTCCATGTGTCGCCTGTGCCGTTTTCACGCTCGTTTCTGCGCCCGTCCCGGCAGCGGATGAATTTGCAAGGCCGCCGATCAACTACCGAGACAGCACGCCGGATAACTGTATCTCGCAACTGCAGGCGAGTCTTGATTCTGACCGGCAGACGTTGACCTTCGACACGGAACACGGATATCTCAAGGCTGTGCTGGCGTCGCTTTCCGTGCCTGTGGAATCGCAGATGCTGGTGTTCTCGAAGACGAGTCTGCAGCGGCACCGGATTTCGCCGCGCACCCCGCGGGCTCTCTACTTCAACGACGACGTCTACATCGGCTATTGCCAGTCCGGTGACGTGCTGGAGGTCTCGGCGGTCGATTCTCAACTGGGCACGGTCTTCTACACGCTCGACCAGGAGTCATCCGACAAACCGCGATTCGAACGGCGTGTTGACAAATGTCTGATCTGTCACGGCTCATCACGGACCGGTGGCGTGCCGGGACACGTTGTGCGTTCGCTGTTTGTTGATGCGGGGGGACAGCCGTTGTATTCAGCCGCCAGTCGCAGTGTGGATCACACGACGCCGATGAAACATCGCTGGGGCGGGTGGTACGTGACCGGGACTCACGGCTCGCAGTCGCATGTCGGCAATCTGATCACCCGCACGAGACGCGTGTCTGAACCGGTCGACAACTCGCAGGGGCACAACGTCGAAGACCTGTCAAAGCGGTTTCGAGTCGGCCACTACCTGACGCCTCACAGCGACATCGTTGCGCTGATGGTGATGGAGCATCAGACGCTGGTGCATAACCGACTGACCAGGGCGGGTTACGAAACCCGAAAGGCATTGCACTACGAGCAGACGATGAACGAGGCGCTCAGCAACGAACCTGGCCATCGTCTGGAAAGTACGACGCGACGAATCCACAGCGCCGGTGACGATCTGGTCGAGGCTCTGCTGCTTGTGGATGAGGCTCCTTTGTCATCTGCCATTCGCGGCACATCCGGCTATGCCGAACTGTTCGCGAAATCCGGGAACCGGGACTCGCGGGAACGGTCGCTTCGAGACTTCGACCTCAACACCAGACTCTTCCGGTATCCGTGCAGCTATCTGATTTACTCGGAAGCCTTCGACGCGCTGCCGAACGAGATGCGCGAGTACGTGTGGCACCGACTGTGGGAAGTTCTCACCAGTGAAGAGCCGGATAAGAAGTTCGCTCACCTCAGCAGCACCGACCGCGAGGCCATCGTCGAGATCATACGTGACACGAAGACCGGATTGCCGGATTACTGGACGAGCCAGCCAGCCCCGTAATCAGCGACCGATTCGCTGCACTCAAATTATGCAGACTCATACGCAGCAAGGAAAACGACGATGAGCGTCGCAACACTTGAACCAGCTCGGCCAATAACTCCAGCCCGACTACATCCCAAAGAACACGGAGCCTACGAGATCCTCGGAATGCCGTTGCTGGCCGCTCTGCTGATCGGTGGTGTGAATGCAGTTGGCGTGCTCACTATCCTCGCGACCGTTGTAGGATTTCTGGCGAATGAACCACTGATGGGGGCGTCGTGGCCAACGGCATGGAACTCATACTCAGCCTCAGCACGTGCACCAAGATAAATTCCGGCCCCGGTCTTCTCCCGCAGCTCAATGTGTCCAGCCAGGATGTCGGCATGGAAGTGCGACAGGAAGACATACTGAATCTTCCAGTCATCCGCTTCGGCGTCGTCGAGATACTGCTGAATATCCCGCTGCGGATCGACGACCGCGGCCACACCGGCCCGCTCAGCCGCGACCAAGTAGGACGCGTGGGCCAGGCAACCGAGGTAATACTGACTAAGGATCAGTCCCGAAATAACTTCCCGATTTCCGTTGCCTTGTTTGACCCGAAGCCGCAGGCGATGGTGTTTTGAATGCGTGCCAGCGTCTGAAACGCGGGCGCCTTCGGCTTCCGGTCAAACAAGGAACTTATTTCAGGACTATTCCTAAGCGTGTCAGTTTCGCCTAATCGGTGTTCAGGCGGCGAAGGACGAGGACGGGGCATTCGGTGTGGCGAATGACTCGTTCGGCGACTGAGCCGAGGAGGACGCGCCGCAGGCCATGACGTCCGTGGGAGGGGATGACCACCAGTTCGGCTCCGGATTCGTTTGCGTAGTCGGAGATCACGATGCCTGGGTTACCGACTCGGACGAGTTCTGTCGTGCCACGCAGTTCGTGTCGCTGCATAAAGTTGCTCAGATATTCGCCCGCTCGATGTTTACGGGTCTCATCGTCAAAATCTCCAAACAGGACGGCCGGAGCGGAGTGCTCAATTTCCGCAAGTACATGCAGGACGTGGACGTCTGCGGGATTGTCGACCAACTCCAGTGCCGTCCGGATTGCCTCAACTGACGGATCAGAGAAGTCAGTCGGAACTATGATCGTTTTTTTAGGCAACCAGCTCATGAGTTTGTCCTCTGTCAAATGTGTCATGGAGAGCACGGTGACTGACGAAACTCATCGGGTTCGATGTTGAACCGTTCCAGCAGTCGGTAGAGCTTTCGACGGTGGATGCCCAGTGTTCGAGCCGCCTGCGCTTTGTTACCCAGGTTCTGCCGCAGGATGTTCACGACATGTGTCCGCTCGAGGTCTTCAAGCTTCTGACTCCCCTGTGGCTGATGACTGACAGCGACAGTTTTGGGCCTCAGAGGTTTCACGATCTCGCTCGGCAGGTCGTCGATTTCCACGGTCTTGTCGTGGGCAAGGATTGTGGCCCGTTCGATCACGTTGATTAGCTGACGGACGTTGCCCGGCCAGGGGTAGTTCTCCATCGCACTTCGCGCTTCGTCAGAGATCGCCCAGTCCGTACCGAGAAAGTGGTCAATCAGGGTATGAACATCACCATTTCGTTCACGAAGTGGCGGCAGTTCGATCGTCAACACGTTGATACGGTAATAGAGGTCTTCACGAAACGCCCCCTCCTCCACCATTTCGGCAAGGTTGCGATTCGTTGCCGCGATCAGTCGCACGTCAACACGCCGTTCCTTGTGGCAACCGACTCGGCGCAGCGAGCCGTCTTCCAGTACTCGCAGCAGTTTCGGCTGCAGACCGAGCGGCATCTCTCCAATCTCGTCGATAAAGATGGTGCCGCCGTCGGCAACTTCGAAGAGACCTGGTTTAGTAGCGGTGGCTCCCGTAAACGAGCCTTTCTCGTGTCCGAACAATTCGCTTTCGACCAGCTGCTCGGGAAGCGCGGCACAGTTAATCGTGACAAAGGGTTTGCCCGCCCGAAGACTGCAGCTTTGGAGTCCTCTCGCGACAAGCTCCTTACCAGTGCCGCTGTCTCCCTGGACAAGGATTGCTTTGTCAGTGGGGCCAGCTCGTTCGATCAGCCGCTGCACCTGCTTCATCTGCAGCGAGTCACCAATCATGCGTCCCTTTGGACGGTCACGTTCAATAACAGCCTTGAGCTGCCGATTCTCTTTCTTTAACTGACTGCGTTCCCATGCGAGCAGGCAGCGTTTCTCCAATTCTGGCAACGGAAACGGCTTACTGAGGTAGTCGCTCGCGCCGAGCTTCATCGCCTGCACTGCCGTGTCGACCGATGCCTGACCGGTCAGCATGATCACTTCAGCTTCGACATTGTCAGATCGCAGACGCTCCAACAGTTCCAGCCCGCTCATTCCCGGCATGTTGAGGTCGATAACCGCGACGTCGAAGTGCCGCTGAGAACACTCAACCAATCCGGCATGCGCGTCGGGTGCCTGGGCCACAGCATGTCCCTTCCGTGACATCCAGGCGGCGCAGGTCTCTCGGAATTCATCGTCGTCCTCGACAAGAAGAAGGCTCATGGTTCTCGTCATAGCGTCCGTCACTTTGTCGCCCTCGGCTGATGCATCAGTCTGCTCGCGACGAGTCGCCGCGACTTAATGATTGACTGAACAGGAACGCGAATCGCATGCCAATGAGCAAGCGGTTCTGTGCAGACGTCTGGTCCAACTCGAACTGTGACATCCGGTCGCACAATGTGCGGAATCGCTCACCTTGCCGGCTGATTTCAGACGATTGACGAATCCACGCACCCGTCCGCATCTGGAAGGCCATTTACTTCCCGCCGTCAGAAATGCGGCATCAATTTCGCGGAGTCGAGCATCGTACGGCGACTATGCTCCGGACCAGACATCGTTGTTATTTCACTTAACAAGCAGGATCGGGCAGCGGCAGAGCAGTGAGACCTGGTAACTCAGCGTGACGATCGTCGACGTCCGATTTTTGGGTTCGAGCGTGTGGGAACTCATGACGATCAGGTCGAAGGCGTGGTCATCACTGTACTTCACGATCTCGCCAGCTCTCTTGCCGAACCGAATCTTCTGGCGGATGTCGATATCGGCTTCGACGAAACGCTGCCCCATTGATTCCAGTTCGCGTTTCGAGCGATCTTCAAGCTTGGTATAGAACTCTTTGACATCCGGATCGTCGTCGAGGTCGCCCTCGTCAATAACCTCAATCACGTGAAGTAGCGTGACAGCGGCTTTGTTATGGACTGCAGTTTCGAATGCCACGTCGAGTGCCGCCCAATTCTTAGCGGTAAAATCGACAGGCACGAGGATGTTCTGAAATCGAGGGATCATTGAGTTTCTCCAGTCAGCGGTTCGGTCAGCTATTGGCGAGCGATTCAAGCAGATGACATACCACGAGTGCCTCAAGACTCGTACAAGATTCAATCCGGTTGAACAAGATTCAATCCGGTTGAAACGGAGGCTGAGTTTCGATCGTTCGATGAAGCAGAAATTGCACCAGCGTCGTTCGCTTGAGTTGGTCGGTGTCTGAGAACATGTAGCCGTGGGCCGAGTCGTGCTTCAGAATCGCGTGTGTCGCCGGAGTGAGATACGCCTCCCGTCCATAGTGGACGAGGTCGTTAAGGAGTTCTTTGAAATTGGCAGTTGCTGACTCAGTCATTCGTGATTCAAGATATTCGTAATTCATGCGGTTGTGATTGAGGACGAAAATGCGTTGCGGACGTCTGGCAATGATCCAGCATTCAGGACCACTGAGTGTTGGTTGATCGAATGTCTCCTCAACACTGTGCGGCGCACTATGAACAACTACCAGGGACTCAGTGCTTGAATGATGCGCCGTTTCAAGTGGTATGTGTCCGACGCTGATGAGCTCCAGATCCGGCCAGCGAACGAGGCTCGTTCTGGCTCCGTGCAGTCCCAGAATCTCCAGTCCTTCGGAGCTGCAAGAGGCATGGTGGACGACGACCGGATGGTCGAGGCTGGGAACCTCCGCCAAGGCGAACGTAGCTGCCGAAATTCCAATTCCGTGGACGGCGGCCACGACGGAATCTGCCGTCTCACGAGTCAGTCGATCTGGCAGAATTCCCGGTACATGTGCCGCACGGGTCTTTGCGTCGATGCGATTCAAGCCGAGAGTATCACCGAGCACGCCAGCGAGCACCTCGGGATCCTCGCCGCGAGAAAACACCGTGACGCAGCAATCGCGACTTGTCTCACAGGACTGTGTAGCTGGCGAGGGCGGGTGGACTTCGAGCATCTGAGCTGTCTCCTGATGCGGCGAATTGAAATCTGTTCGCAGGCAGAATCTGTTCGCAGGCAGAATCTGTTCGCAGGCAGAATCTGCTACGCATATCGAATGCCAGGATGTCGTCCACGTTGACACCACACTGCGGAAGGTCGTTGGCCAGTCGAGAAATGCCGAAACCGTGACGAGATGAGCCACGCGTGCGAATCGGCACACTGCAGACGAAAGACCGAGCGGCTACCGACTCCGGCACAGTCATTGCGTGACGACGTTGCGTTGCGTATCGACGTGGCATTGCGTGACGACGTGTGTGACCGGCCCGGTCGTCACATTCACCTTTCCCGCCCCGAACCTCGGAATTGTCTGCCATGAAAATCATTTATGCCGTCGACGGTTCTCCTCACGCGGAAGCCGCTGCCGAACTTCTGAAGAAGATTCCGTTTCCAGCAAACACCGAAGTAATTGCCGCCAGCGTTCTGGAAGAGATTCCGCTTTCGGCTCGTGCTGCTGAGCGCGTCGCGCCGCATGTTCGAGAGGAAATTCATCAAGAAAGAACCGACAATGCCAACGCTCTTCTGGCGACGGCGTGTGACCAATTGGGCGACCAGTTCGCGTCTGTCCGCAAGACAATTCTTTGCGGCAACCCTGCTCACGAACTTACGACTCTTGCAGAATCGGAAGGTGCCGACGTGGTCTTGATTGGTGCACGTGGTCTAAACGTGCTTGAGCGTTTTCTGTTAGGCAGCACCTCAGAAAAAATTCTGCATCACGCGCCGTGCTCCGTCCTTGTGGCTCATCTCGTCGACGATTCCCGCGAGACGACTCACCCGCCTGATCGATTGCGAATACTGGTGGCGTATGACGGATCGCCTGCTTCGGATGAAGCAGTCGACTCCCTGACTCGACTTCCGCTGACTGACTCGACTGAGATTCTTCTGCTTCGCGTCCACACTATGGTTACGGCCTTCCGACAGGACATTAAGCAGTGTCTGTCCGAATCATGGCGACAGGAAGAACTGCTCGCGAGAGAGGCTTTAGATGCCGCCGCAAACCGGCTGGAAGCAGCCGGATTCCGTCAGGTCACTACCCGGATGCAGGATGCTGGCGATGCGACTACCAAGATTCTGAACGTGGCCAAAGGGTGGGATGCCGATTTGATACTTGCTGGAAACACTGGCAAGAGCGGTCTGGATCGATTCCTGTTGGGAAGCGTTTGCAAGCGACTCACGCGTCACGCGCCCTGCAGTGTGTGGGTCGCCCGAACGAAGCAAACGGCAGACTCATAACAGCGATGCCGTTCTCTCGTTTTGGGCTAGACGCGATTGGAAAAGGGTAAACCGGCATCCCGTTTGCTTCGGTCGTATTCCGCTGACACCCGTCCGTCAAAGCAGGCAGATCACATGACGTCTGATCCTCACAAACTGATCATGGCATTGCAGGATCCAGCCGTCTGGCCAGATTGCCCAGAGAGGGTTGAACTGGTGGAGACGCACATTTCGTGGGTGTTCCTGACTCGCGATTTTGCGTGGAAAATCAAGAAGCCGGTTGAGTTCGACTTTCTCGACTTCTCGACACTAAAGCTGCGGAAGCAATTCTGTGACGAAGAGCTGCAACTGAATCGCCGAACGGCTCCGGAACTGTACCTCGGGGTCGTTCCAATTTGCGGAACAGTCGCAGCGCCGAAGATCGACGGTACGGGTGAGCCAATCGAATTTGCCGTCAAGATGCGACGGTTCGACGATGCCGGCCTACTATCGCGAATGGCGATGGAGAAACGGTTGACGCCCGCGCTAATCGATAATCTTGCTGAAACAATTGCAGAATTTCACGGAACAATTCGGCAGGCCAGAACGGAGTCAGACTACGGGCGTCCCAGGTACATCCAGCAGGACGCACTCGACAACTTTGTCGCGATTGAACAACGCGCCAACGGCGATGAGCTGCATGAGGCGGCTGTTCGACACCTGAAGGCGTGGACAATCGCTGAAGGACTGCGACTAACGGCGATCCTGACACGACGACGCGAAAACGGTTTCGTACGTGAGTGCCACGGTGATCTTCATCTGCGAAACATCGTCGAGATCGATGGTCGGCCGTGCCTGTTTGACTGCCTCGAGTTCAATGCCCGGTTCCGCTGGGTCGACGTGATCAGCGAAGTCGCGTTCCTGGTGATGGACCTCGAAGAACATGGCGAGGAACGGTTCGCTCGCCGACTTCTGAACCGGTATCTGGAACGTACGGGTGACTACGGCGGTCTCAAAGTGCTCCGGTTCTACCTCGTGTATCGGGCGATGGTACGAGCCAAAGTCGACATGATCCGGCTGCGTGATCGGACTCAGTCGGCAGCACAGCGGCGAGTTTTCTTGAACGAGTTCGGCGAGTACGTGTCAATCGCTGATCACGACGCGCAGCGAACGCAGGCGCCGCTGTTGATCATGCATGGCTTGTCCGGAAGCGGAAAAACAGCCGTGTCACAACGGATCGTCGAGGAAAGTCATACCATCAGCGTTCGTTCAGATATCGAACGAAAACGATTGCACGGAATCGCCGAGACCGATCGCGTCTCTGGAGCGGCGACCGATCGCCTGTACTCGCCGCATGCGACGCGACGGACCTACTCGCATCTGGCGTCCCTCGCGACGACCGTGATCGAAGCCGGTTTTCCCGTCATCGTTGACGCAACGTTTCTTCAAGCTGAGGAACGTGCTCAATTCCGTGAGCTGGCTCGAAAGCTCGGCGTACCATTTCGAATCATCGCGTGTGCGGCGTCGGAAGAGGAACTGCTGGCAAGAGTTTCGGCCCGCTCAGCCGACGATCAAGACGCATCGGATGCCGGAGTGGCCGTCCTGCGAAAGCAGTTGCTGATCGAAACAGACCTCAAACAGGAACCAGTGGACGAGCTGATCATCGTCGACACCACGAACGAGACATCTGTCAAAGAAGTTTTGAAACGGGTGCTGGATCAGCCGGAACGACTGGCCTCAATCGCCACGAATTTGGACAACCGATCAACAGCAGCGTGCAGGACGGACACGGACTGACGCCTCTGGCCCCACTGTTCGCGCCGACCGGTACCGGATTGCCCGAGGCCGCCAGCCGCCTGAAGGATTCCGTTGAGCATACGCCGGCTCCCCTGACACTGCCAATCCCATCAACACGAACGAACCGACCAGACGCATCGCGGACAGTGCATTGGGGATCGTCCACAACCGGTTACTCCGAGGCTCTGCGGACTCGTCAATCGGCTGCCCGGAATCAGGCTGTACCTGCGATTTCGACTCGCCCCTGGTCGGAGTGTTGTTTGTCGTCACGCTCATGCTGTGGTCTCCCGAAAAACTGGAGTCTCGATGAGCGCAATGCACTCGGTGTGCCAGGAGAATCGTCAGCCGGTGGTCCACACGACAAAGCAGTAAAACGCCGGGGCAGTAAAAGTCAGACTGTCGATGCGATCGAGGATTCCGCCCTGGCCGGGCAGTAGAGTGCCGCTGTCTTTAACGCCAGCATCCCGTTTCACGGCGGACAGGTTGATGTCGCCGAAGAACCCAATCACAGAGATGAGCA